>Ga0075421_100000364_pt1 | contig 45934 bp, 40 predicted proteins | sample SoiMetdeltSBSDD5_FD_75292 | JGI IMG/M metagenome (GOLD analysis project Ga0075421, IMG submission 75292) | Bulk soil microbial communities from a Populus tree surrounding site in Tennessee, USA - Soil MetaG P. deltoides SBSDD5 | ecosystem: Environmental > Terrestrial > Soil > Tree plantation... | reverse complement strand
AGTAGGGAAAGAGCAGCGTTGCCGCGAAGCCTTCCCGCCGCGGGCAATACACGGCCCCCGGGGCCGCGCCGGCGGCGAAGATCCCGAGGACGAGAAGCGCCGTCACGACACCGCGAGATCCGCCCATGGAGTGCCCTCCGCTCCGTTCCTCCCCTCAGTCGGAGGGCACGGTAGGTCGTTACAGGCCTGAGGCAGGTCGTCCCGGGTTCGGAGCCGGCCACCGATGTTCGAAGGAGCGCGATTAGGATCCACCCCATGACGCACCGCACGCGCCACGGCCTCGCCATCGCCGCCTTCGTGGTCACCGCAGCTTCGGCCACTCCGGCGGCCGCTTGGTTCACGGTCGGCCACGCAAAGGTGGCGCGGGCGGCGGTCCGCGCGCTCCCGCCGAGCGTGCCGCGCTTCTTCCGTGACGGCGCCTTCGGCGTCGGCGAGGCCGCCGTCGACCCCGACCTCTTCAAGGACCGCACGCTGCCCGCCCTTCGAACGGCCGAGGAACCGGCGCACTTCCTCGACTGGGAGCTCATCCCCGGGCTCGCGCTCCCCGCCGACCGCTGGGCCTACACGGCCCAGCTCCACGAGCTCGAGCTCGAGCCCGCCAAGGTCGGCATCCTCCCCTATTCGCTCATCGAGGCCACGCAGCGGCTCACCCTCGCCTTCGCCGAGCACCGGCGCAACCCCGACAACCGCTACATCCAGGAGAAGGCAATCGTCTACGCGGGATGGCTCGCGCACTATGCCGGCGACCTCGAGCAGCCGCTGCACACGAGCGTCCACCACGACGGGCGGGCACTCCCCGACGGCAGCTCGCCGCACACGGGGATCCATCAGCGCGTCGACGGTCTCTTCGAGCGGGTGCCCTTCGACGAGGCGGCACTCACCCGCGGCCTCCCGGTGCGCGCCTTTCCCGACGCCTGGGCGGCGATCCAGTCCGAGCTCGCGGCCAGCCACGCGCTCGTCGACCGCGTCTACGAGCTCGAGGCCGAGCTGCTGGCCGCCTTCCCGCCGCCGCCCCCCGCAGCCCCCGCCGGCGGGACCTCTCCCGTCACCGCGCCGCCGTCATCCCCGGCCCCGGCGATCTCCCCTGCCATCGCCGCCTTCACCGGCGAGCGCTACCGCGCGACGGCCACCTTCCTCGCCAGCCTCTACCTCACCGCCTGGGAGCAGTCGGCGGCCATCCAGCTCCCCTCCTGGCTCGAGCGGCCGAAGCCGCCCCGACGCTGCAGGTTCTTCTGCAACTGACCGCAACCAGCTAGAACAGGAACGCATACCCGACCTTGACGAAGAAGGTGCGGTCGGTGCGCGTCAGGTCGACGTTCGTCGGCCCCTGCTCGAAGCCCAGCGCGTTGTCTGCGTAGCCGACGAACAGCACCGTCTGCGGGTTGAGCTTGTACGAGAAGAGGAGCTGCGACAGCATCGTGCGGGTGTCGTTGCGCACCGGGAAGGTGTAGAGCGAGGGGTCCTGCTCGAGGTCGCGGTATTGCACGATGGCGCGCACGAACGAGCGCACGTTGAAGTTGTAGATCGCCCGCACCTGGGTGAGGTTGACGTTGAACAGCTCCTGGCCGCCGAGCACCTCGAGTCGCTGGTAGCTGTGGCTGAGGCGGGTGTTGAGGTGGCTGCCGAGCTTGAGCTCCACCGCCGGGATGACCCGCAGCTCCTCGGCGGGCCGGTTGTTGGCGAAGTCGATGGTGTCTCCCGCGCGGGTCAGAAGGTCGAGCTTGACGGAGCCCGTGGGCTGCGCCGAGAGGTTGAGGCGCCACCAGTCGAGGCCCTCGTAGAGGGTGTCGCCGAAGAGCGACTTCTCGTGGCCGAGGGTGAGGTTCACCGTCGACTGCCACGGCCCGAGGAAGGTGCCGAAGACGTATTCGCCCTCGTCGGTCAGGCGACCGCGCTGGCTTTCCGTGCGCGTCACCTCGGCGCTGAGCTCGAGACGGGTCCAGCGCGCCCCCGGCTTCGGCCAGATGCGGCGGGTCAGCGTGCCGTCCACCGTGCGCACGTCGACGCGGCCGACGAACCCGCTGTCGGCGCGGAACGCCTCGTCGAGGTCCTGCACGAAGACGTTTGCGGTCCAGTTGCGGCTGAAGTGGTTGTAGGCCGCTTCCCAACCGCCGCCTCCGAACGAGCCGAGCGGCTGCGCGAAGTCGAGCGCGACCCTGCGCGGATATTCGGTGTCGGAATGCAGGTACTGGAAGGTCAGCGTGTTCGAGTCGTTGACCTGGAAGAAGGCGTCGGCGCCCGCCACCCTGTTGTGGTAGCCGTCTTCGCCCTCGCGGCCCGCGTAGATCACGCCCACCGTCGACTGGCTGAGGATGTCGCGCCGGAGTCGCACGACGCCGGCGGTCACGTCCCCTTCGGCGAAGCCGAACTCCGTCCCCTGGTTGGAGGGGATGAGGAAGTTGTTGACGCGGTCCTGGGTGACGATGATGCCGCCGCCGTTGCTGCCGACCTTCCCCGTCGCCTTGAGCCCCCACTTCGGGTCGGCCACGGTGCGGGTGAAGACCGCCTGCATCGGCGTGGCGAAGAAGTCGGTTCCCTCGAGGAAGAACGGGCGCTTCTCGGGGAAGAAGAGGGCGAAGCGCTCGTTGACGTCGAGCTGCGCCGCGTCGGCCTCGACCTGCGAGAAGTCCGGGTTCGCCGCGGCGCCGATCGAAACGTTCGGCGTCACCCCCCAGCGGGCGGTGAGCCCGGCGTCGCCTTCGACGCCACCGCTGTCGAACGAGCCGCCGGGGAACGGCGCGCGCACGTCGGTGCGGCGGCCCGTCACGGTCGGGTCGAGCTCGAGGTTGCGCCCCGGCTCGAGGCCGGAGAAGCCCACGAACTTGTTGTACTGGCAGAACTGGCAGCCGCGGTTGCGGTCGGTGGGGTGGTCGGCGACGCGGTGGCGGACGTTGCGCGGCCACGAGCGGCCGAGCTCCATCCCCCAGGTGAGCTCGGCACCGCCGCCGGGGAAGCGGATCTGCTTGAACGGGATCGCCACCTCGACGACGTAGCCGTCGTCACCGATGCGCCCAGCCGACGCCCAGATGAGGTCGAACGACCAGTCCTCGCCGCCGGCCCCGTTGATGGCGTCCGCCTGCACCCCGAGCGGGTTGACGCGGAACTGGTAGGCGCGGCGCTCGTCGTTGAAGGTGTCGATGAGGAAGAGGACGTGGTCGTCCTGGACGAAGGTGTCGATCGAGTCGCGGTCCATGAGGTGGGCGCGGATCGCACCCGGTTCCGGGTCGTGGGCGCGGAAGGCGATGTAGACGTTGTCGTCGTCGTAGGTGAGCAGCGCCTCGGTGGCGACCGGCGGCTTGGTGTTGTCGCCCGGAGTCCACTCGTAGGCGACGTCGACGGAGGTCGCCGCCTGCCAGGCGGGCTCGTCGAGAACGCCGTCGACGCCGATCGCCGAGCTGGCGCGGGGGACCTGGAAGGTCTTGCGCGGATCGGCCGCGGGGGCCGCCGGCGCAGCGGAGGGAACGGCCTCCTGCTGTGCCGAGACGAGGCCGGGAGCGAAGGCGAGGATCAGGGTGATCGCGTGTCGGGTGCGGCGCATGGGTCCTCCTCGGTGAGGCTCAGTGTCGCCGGTGCCGCGGCCGAAGTCCTCAACCTAAGTCGAGGAAACCCGTAAGATTCCTGCAGGAGCTCATGACGCCGCGCGAACAGGCCACGGTCGCCCTCCACCCCGCCGCCGAAACGGTGGTCGGGTTCGGCCCGTTCAGCTTCGACCGCGGCAACGGGCTCCTGTCGAAGGGCGGCGAGGAGCTCCCGCTGCCGCCACGAGCCCTGGCCGTCCTGTCGGTGCTGGTCGAGCGGGCGGGCCGGGTGGTGGGCAAGCAGGAGCTGCTGCAGGTGGCCTGGAACGGCGCCTACGTCACCGAGACGTCGCTCTCGGAGGCGGTGAGCCTGCTCCGGCAGACGCTGGGCGACGACTCGCAGCGACCGCTCTACATCCAGACGGTCCACCGCCGAGGCTACCGGTTCATCGCGCCCCTGCTGGTCCTCGACACCGGCCGGTCGGCTCCGGGTCCGGGGCGCGAGAGCGCGGCGCGACCGGCCGCGGTCGCCGGCCCGGTCCCGATCCCGCCGTCGGGCGCGGCGTCACCCCAAGATCGGACCGACATGGCGCCCGGCGTGGCGGCGCCGACCGATGCGGCCCGGTCAACCCCGCCGCATGCCACCCAGGACCAATCCCTCCACGACCCGGCGTCGCGATCCGCCCCCGGGGCTCGACTTCGGGGGGCTCGACCTGCGCCGCTCGCGCTCGGAGCGGTGACCCTCGCCCTCGCCGCCCTCGCCGGCGGGTTCCTCGCCGGCCGCGAGACGCCGAGGCCGGCGACACCCACCGCCCTCACCCGCTTCGCCTTCGCCCCACCGGCCGGCTGGAAGCTGCTCGCCTACCGGCCGAGCCTGGCAGTCTCCCCCGACGGCCGCCTCGTCGTCTTCACCGCCTTCGACGGCAAGGACCGCAAGGCCCTCTTCGTCCGCGAGCTCGCGAACCTCGAGAGCCGCGAGCTCCCCGGCACGGACGGCGCCCACGCGCCCTTCTTCTCGCCCGACGGCCGTGCGGTCGCCTACTTCGCCGACGGGGAGCTCCGGCGCGTCAGCCTCGCCGGTGGACCACCGACGACCATCGCCCCCGCCATCGAGGAGGGTGGGAGCTGGGGGGAGGACGGCACCATCGTCTTCTCCGCCGGGCGCCCCGCTTCGCTTTTCAGCGTGCCGGCGACGGGGGGCGAGCCTCGGCGCCTCACCACGCCCGACCCCGCGCGCGGCGAGGTGCAGCACTGGTGGCCCCAGCTGTTGCCCGGTGGCGACGCGGTCCTCTTCACCACCTGGTCGACGACCCTCGCCGACGCGCGCGTCGAGTGGCTCTCGCTCCGCACGCGCGAGCGCCGCACCGTCGTCGTCGGCGGCGCGAGCGCGCGCTTCGCCGCAGGGCGGTTGCTCTGGGCGCGTCCCGACGGCTCGGTGGTGGTGGCGCCCTTCGATCCGCGCTCGGCCCGCCTCCTCGCCGCGCCGACGGCGCTCGTGGCCAACGTCGTGCCGCACCTCTTCTACGCCTTCGCGCAGCTCGCCGTGGGCGGCGACACCCTCGTCTACCTGCCCGGCAGCGCCAAGCCCATCGGCCAGCGGCGGCTCGCCCGGCTCGACGGCGATGTGGAGAAACCGCTCGCCACGCCGGCGCGCTTCTACCGCAACCTGAAGACGGGGCCCGACGGCCGATTGGCGGCGACGCTTCTCGCCAACGACCGCTCCGACGTCTGGCTCGTCGACCCCGCCGCCGGCGCGCTCTCCCGCCTCACCTTCGACGCCTTCAACATCGAGCCCGCCTGGACCGCCGACGGCTCGCGCGTGGCCTACGCCTCCAACAGGCTCGGTCCGTTCAACGTCTTCTGGCGGCGCAGCGACGGCAGCGCTCCCGCCGAGCGGCTGCTGGCGAGCGACCACCATCAGCACCCGACCTCGTTCTCCGCCGACGGCCGCGAGCTGATGATCGGCGACGTGGCGCCCGACACCGGGTTCGACATCTGGGTGGTCGACCTCGGCACGCGACGCGCGCGACCGCTCCTCCGCACGCCCGCCAACGAGATCTACGCCGTCTGGTCGCGCGACAGCCGCTGGTTCGTCTACACCAGCGACGAGAGCGGGCAATGGGAGGTTCTCGCCCGCAGCTATCCCGACCTCGGCGGGCGCTGGCAGCTCTCGACCGACGGAGGGTTCGACCCGTTCTGGTCTTCGAACGGCCGCACCGTCTACTTCCATCGGGCCGGAGAGGTGTGGGCCGTGGACGTGGCGCCCGAGGGACGCGAGCTGCACCCGGCGGCGGCGCGTCGCGTCACCCGGCGCGACGACCTGGCGCTCGCATCCGCGGCTCCTGGAGGGGGCCTCTACGCCATCCTCGAGCAGCGACCGGAGGGGTCGGAAGGGTCTGCGCCCGACGTGCGCGTCGTGGTGGGCTGGCAGACCACGGTGCCGGCGCCGGGCTGAGCCCGTCGGAGGTGCGCGGAGTGTCGGAGGGATCGGCTTGGTCGTTGAGCGCGCGGGACCTGGCCGGTCGCCGCCGAGGCCACGCCGCCTCTGACCAGTGGTAGCATCCGCCCGACCCGCGCCACAGCAGCTGCCGAGCCCTCGGGTTGGACCGAGACCCGGGTTGGACCGAGATCCCGGGTTGGAGGGAGAACCGGCGCCGAGGTGGGCGGCGCACCAGCCGCGGTCAGCATGACCGAGCCCGATCCGACCGCGCCCGCGCCCGTCGCGGTGCACACCGAGGCGACCGCCGATCCGCGGCGCCGGCTTCCGCTCTGGGTGAAGCTGGCGCTCGCGGCGCTCGCTGTCGGCGCGCTACTCCTCCTGGCCGGGCGTTTGAGCGGCGTCGTCGCTGCCGGCGCCCGCCGCATCGAAGGCCTCGGCCCCTGGGCACCGGCGGCCTTCGTCGTCGCCTACGCGGTCGCCGCCATCGCGCTCCTGCCCGGCTCGGTGCTCACGCTCGCGGGCGGCGCGATCTTCGGGCTCGTTCGCGGTACGGCGTTCGTCTTCGCCGGAGCGACGCTGGGCGCATGCGGCGCGTTCCTCATCGCCCGCTACCTCGCCCGTCGCGTCGTCGAGCGCCGCCTCGGCGCCAACCCACGCTTCGCCGCCATCGACCGCGCCATCGCCCGCGAGGGGCGGAAGATCGTCTTCCTGCTCCGCCTCTCGCCGGTGTTCCCGTTCAGCCTGCTCAACTACGCGCTCGGGCTCACCCGCGTGCGGTTCGTCGACTATCTCGTGGCGTCGCTGGGGATGCTGCCCGGCACGCTGCTCTACGTCTACTACGGCAAGGTCCTCGGCGACGTCGCCAAGATCGCCGCCGGCGCCCCCGTGCCGCGCGACGCCGGCTACTGGACGATCCTCGGGCTCGGCCTCGCCGCCACCCTGGCCGTTACCATCGTCGTCACCCGCACCGCACGTCGCGCTTTGGCCGAGGAGATCGAGCATGCTCCCCCCTGACACCCTGGACCCCGTCGCGCAGCCGCTCGACGAGCACAACCGGCGCTTGCTCGCGCAGGTCCACCCCGCCGACTGGAAGAACCCGAAGGCGCAGGGCCGCTACGACCTGGTGGTCATCGGCGGCGGCACCGCCGGCCTCGTTTCCGCCGCCGGCGCCGCCGGCCTCGGCGCTCGCGTCGCGCTCGTCGAGCGTCACTTCCTCGGCGGCGACTGCCTCAACACCGGCTGCGTCCCCAGCAAGGCGGTCATCGCGGCGTCGCGGGTCTGGCACACCGTGCGCAACGGCGAGGACCTCGGTGCGCCGCCCACCATCGGCGGCGGGGACTTCACCCAGGCGATGGAGCGGATGCGCCGGTTGCGCGCCGACATCGCCGCCAACGACGGCGCGCCGCGATTCCGCGACCTCGGCATCGACGTCTTCCTCGGCAGCGCACGTTTCGTCGCCACGGACGCCGTGGAGGTGGACGGCCAACGCCTCGCCTTCAAGCGCGCCGTCGTTGCCACCGGCGCGCGCGCCGCGGTGCCGCCGGTCCCCGGGCTCGCCGGCACCGGCTATCTCACCCACGAAACGATCTTCTCGCTCACTACGCTGCCGCGGCGGCTGGCCGTCATCGGCGCCGGGCCCATCGGCTGCGAGCTGGCGCAGGCGTTCTGCCGGCTCGGCTCCCAGGTCACCCTCTTCGACGTCGTGCCGCGTGTGCTGCCGCGTGAAGACGCCGAGGCGTCCGCGCTCATCGCCGAGGTGCTCCGGCGCGAGAGCGTGCGGCTCGAGCTCGGCGCCGACATCGACGAGGTACAGCCCAAGGGCCAGCACAAGGTGCTGCGCTTCGGCAACGACGACCGCATCGCCGTCGACGAGGTACTGGTGGCCGCCGGCCGCCTCGCCAACGTCGAGGGTCTCGGCCTCGAGGCCGCTGGCATCGAGCACACCGCGAAGGGCGTGACGGTCGACGACCACCTGCGCACCACCAACTCGCGCGTCTTCGCCTGCGGCGACGTGGCGTCGCCCGTGCAGTTCACGCACGCCGCCGACGCGCAGGCACGGATGGTACTGCGCAACGCCCTCTTCTTCGGCAGGGGCAAGCTCTCGGACCTCCTCATCCCGAGCTGTACGTTCACCAGCCCGGAGGTGGCGCAGGTGGGGATGCGCCCCGAGCAGGCCGCGCACCAGGGGGTGAAGCTGCAGACCATCCGCGTCGATTTCGCCGACGTGGATCGCGCCCGGCTCGACGGCACCACCGACGGCTTCCTCAAGCTGCACGTCAAGGCGGGGACCGACAAGATCCTCGGCGCCACGGTCGTCTCCTCCCACGCCGGCGACCTGATTGCCGAGATCTGCCTGGCAATGCGCGCCGGTGTGGGGCTCAAGACCATCGCCGAGACCATCCACGTCTACCCGACGCAGAGCGAGGCGGTGAAGAAGGCGGCCGACGCCTGGAACCGCACTCGGCTCACGCCCAGGGCCATGGCGGCGTTCCGGTTGCGCTTCCGGCTACTGCGGTGAGTCGTCAGGTGAGACCCGGATCGGTCCGCTGCGGATCTGTTGGACGGGAAGGCGCTTGCGCCGCGCGACCTCCGTATAGAATGCGGGCGCCGGCTCTCCGCCGGTCACCACATTTCTGATGCCAGCTGCTTTCGAAGATCCCAACGAGCTCGCGAAGTTTCCCCTCTTCGAGGGGATGTCCGGCGAGGAGCTCGCGCGCCTCAACGACCAGCTGCGGCGGCGCACCTTCCCCGCCGGCACGCGGGTGATGAGCGCGCAGCAGCCGGGGGAGTCGATCTTCCTCGTCCTCTCGGGTTCGGTGAAGATCCAGCTCGACCGCGAGGACGGCACCGAGATCACTCTCGCCCTGCTCGGCCCCGGCGACACCGTCGGCGAGATGAGCCTCGTCGAGCGCGAGGGGCGCTCGGCCAACGTGGTGACCCTCGAGGACACCACCTTCCTGTGGATGGACCGCGCCTCGTTCCTCGACGCTCTGCAGTCGATGACGCAGCTCACCTACAACCTCGTGCGGCAGCTCTCGTCGCGCCTGCGGCTCGCCAACCAGAACATCCAGGCGCTGTCGACGCTCGACGTCGCCGGACGCGTGGCGCGTCAGATCCTCGTCTTCGCCGACCAGTACGGACGCCAGGACTCGAGCGGCATCCGCATCCCCGTGCCGCTCACCCAGAGCGACATCGCCGAGATGGTGGGCGCCACTCGCGAGCGGGTCAACCACGCGATGGTCGCCTTCAAGAACGCCGGCTCTCTCTCGGTCGACCCGCACCACCGCATCACCATCCACGACCGCGAAGCGCTGGCCGAGCGCTGCCGCTAACAGCCCTCGCTCGCCGCAGCGAGTTGTGAGGGTCGGCGCGTTCGCGCTCGGCGACTCCGTCGACGGCTCGGCCGGCGCGTGTAACCACATTCACTCGCGACGAGTGATGCGAGTGACTGCGCGCACGGAATGCCGTCGCTATCCTGCCTTCACACCACGACGACACGACGCGAGGAAGCGACCCGCCGAACGACCCGTCTCAAAGAAACCACCAGGAACTGCTAGAGCCTCCCGGCAGTCCCTTCTCCGGCCGCGCTTTCGACGAAGCGCGGCCCTTTTTTTGGTACCCCCCAGCTAGGATGCGCGCCATGCAGGAAGCTGGCGACGGGGCGAACGCCGGGGCGGAGGCCACGCGCGCGAGCGCGGAGTCGATGCCCACGCGCGCGAGCGCGAAGTCGAGACTCCTGCGAGGCGGTCTCCGACGCGGCTGCGGCGCGATCGCCGCGGCACTGCTCCTGCTCCTCGCCCTCCTCGTCGCCAACACGTTCCGGCTTCCCGTGCCCGCTCCGCCGGCGAGCGCCACCCCGGCGGTGCCAGTCGACATCGAGGCCGCGACCGCCCGCCTGGCCCGCGCGCTGCGCTTCCGCACCGTCACCTACGACGACCCGGCACGCGCGCACCCCGAGGAGCTCGCCGCGCTGCGCGCGTTCCTCGCCACCTCGTTTCCACGCGCGCACGCCGCCATGCACCCGGAGCTCGTCGGTGGCGGCAGCCTGCTCTACACCTGGCGCGGCCGCCATCCCGAGCTGCCGCCCGTGCTGCTCATGGCCCACCAGGACGTGGTACCGGTCGAAGACGAGCGGGCCTGGACGCACCCGCCTTTCGGCGGCGTCGTCGCCGATGGCTACGTCTGGGGCCGCGGAGCCATCGACGACAAGCAGGCGGTGCTCGGGCTGCTCGAGGCGTGCGAGGCCCTGCTCGCCGAGGGCTTCACGCCGGATCGCACCGTCTTCCTCGAGCTCGGCCACGACGAGGAAGGCGGCGGCGCAGGCGCCGGGCAGGTCGCCGAGCTCCTCCGGTCCCGGGGCGTTCACCTCGCGATGGTCCTCGACGAGGGGGGCTTTTACTCTCACGACATCATGCCGGGGCTCGCAGTCCCCACCGCTCTCGTTGGCATCGCCGAGAAGGGCTACCTGTCGCTCGAGCTGATCGCGACGGGCGAAGCGGGGCACTCGTCGCGCCCTCCCAAGAGGACCGCCGTCGGCGTGCTCTCACGTGCCCTCGCGCGTCTCGAGGCCGACCCCTTCCCGCCGCGCATCGATGGCGCCACCCGCGAGATGCTCATCGCCTTCGCGCCGCGCCTGCCGTTCGCTCGGCGGGTGGCACTGGCCAACCTCTGGCTGCTCGGCCCGGTGGTGGCGCGGGGCCTCACGGCCGACCCGAGCTCCGCCGCTCTCGTGCGCACGACGACGGCGCTCACCATGGTCTCGGCGGGCAGCAAGGACAACGTGCTCCCCTCGCGCGCCCGCGCGGTCGTCAACTTTCGCATCCTTCCCGGCGAGACGGTGGCCGGCACCACCGCGCGCGTGCGCCGCGTGCTCGCCGACGACACCATCACGATACGCCCTCTGGTTGCCGGCGGCCCGGCGGGCGACGCCCCGGTGGCGCGGGAGGTCCAGCCGCCGCCCGTCTCGCGAGTGGGCTCCGCCGGGTGGAACCTGGTGCGCGACGCGGCCCGCCAATCTTGGCCCGGCGACCTCGTCGTCGCGCCGTATCTCTTGACCGGCGCGAGCGACAGCCGCTGGTTCGCGCCGCTCGCCGACGACGTCTACCGCTTCACCGGCTTCACCATCGGCCCCGAAGACGTGGCCCGCTTTCACGGCGTCGACGAGCGCATCGCCGTTCGCGACTACGAGCGCAGCATCGCGTTCTACGCCCGGGTGCTCCGCGGCCTCGACCACCTTCGCTGAAGTCGCTGAAGTCGCTGAAGTCGCTGAAGTCACTGAAGTCACTGAAGTCACTCGGGGGCCGGCGGTGGGGGTTGTCAGGCCAGCGGGTCGCCGATACGGGATTGCCTGTCTCCTGCTTCACAGGCCCGTGGTGACGGTCTTGACTGCAGCCATCTGCAGGTGGGGGCTACCCTCAACGGGCAAGAACCCCCCTGGCCCCGACGAGGAGCACCCAAGATGAACGCACGAAACGCCCTGCTGCTGCCTTTCGGACTCTCCGTTCTCGCGCTCGTGGCGTGTCACGGGGAAAGCAGTCCCACCGAGCCCGCTGCTCCGGTCGTCACGGCGAAGGTCGCCGGCGATCTCGCCGCCACCGCTGCGACCGACGAGGACGGCATCGGCCGCGGAGTCGCGGCCCGAGCTCGCGTGGCAAGCGCGGCCGGCGCCGGGGCCACCGAGAGCGCCGAGGAAGCCCGGATCGATGCGGCCGGCCACGGCAACGGCGGGGGTAACGGCGGTGGAAACGGGGGCGGCAACGGCGGAGGGAACGGTGGCGGCAACGGCGGTGGTAACGGCGGCGGCAACGGCGGCCCTCACGGCCCGCGTGGTGGCGCCCTGACCCTGCAGATCCAGCCCGATACCTGGAACACCAACTTCGAGCACGCCGGCGGCACGGTCAGCGCGCTCGTGCGTGGCGCCGACGCACGCAACATCGACCCCGCAAGCGTCGTCCTGGTCGGCGACAGCGGTCGCGAGGCTCACCCGAGCCGTGTACAGAACTCCGGCGGACAGCTCCGCGCGTTCTTCGCCATGAGCGAGGCCTTCGCGACCCTCGACGATCCTGACCCGCGGGAGACGCACGACGTCGTGCTCCGCTTCTCCGTGGCAGGCACCGGCGGGGCTCCGCCCACTTCCCATGAGCTCAACGGCTCGGTCCGGATCGTCGGACGACCCAGCGACGATGACGACGACGACGGCGAGACCGAGATCGAGCTCTCGATCCAGCCGGCGACCTGGAACACCAACTGGAGCCACGCTCAGGGCACGGTCTCGGCCCTTCTCCGCGGCGACATCGCCGGCATCGACCCCGCCTCGATCAAGCTCGTCGGCGACGCCGACATCGAGGTGCCGGCGGTCGACGCGCGACGCACGGGCAACCACGTGCGCGCGCGCTTCCCGATGGCGGCGGCGTTCGCCAGCCTCGACGATCCCGATCCGGGCGAGACGCACGTCGTCCGCATACGCTTCTCGGTGAGCGGCGCCGGCGGGACGAGCACCGCCATGGAGCTGACCGCCACGGTGCGCATCGTCGGCCCGGCCACGTCGCCGTAGGCACCGGCGGCCGCCTGCATCCGGGGGCGAGACCCTTGCGGTTCTCTCCCCCGGGCACCGGTCCTAGAGCGGGGGCGGGCCGTCCTTGCGCCGCGCCCGCTTTGCTCGCGACCAGTCGGCGTTGAGCCAGGCGATGAAGTCGACCGAGACTTCCTTCGGGCAGACCGCCTCGCACTCGCGGAAGTTGCTGCAGGTGCCGAAGCGCTCCTGCTCCATCCGGTCGACCATCTTCTCCACCCGCAGCAGCCGCTCCGGCTGCCCCTGGGGGAGGAGCGCCAGGTGAGACACCTTGGCCGAGGTGAAGAGCTGCGCCGCTCCGTTGGGGCACTGCGCCACGCAGGCGCCGCAGCCGATGCAAGCAGCGGCCTCGAAGGCGCGGTCGGCGTTCGGCTTCGGCACGGGAATCGAGTTGGCGTCCTGAGCGCTGCCGGTGTTCACCGAGACGTAGCCGCCGGCCTGGATGATGCGGTCGAACGCCGAGCGGTCGACGACGAGGTCGCGCACCACGGGGAAGGCCGCCGACCGCCACGGCTCGAGCCAGAGCTCGGCGCCGTCCTGGAACTCGCGCATGTGGAGCTGGCAGACGGTGGTGGCACGCCGCGGCCCGTGGGCGACGCCGTCGATCATGAAGCCGCAGGTGCCGCAAATCCCCTCGCGGCAGTCGCTGTCGAAGGCGATCGGCGACTCCCCCTCGGCGAGGAGGCGCTCGTTGAGCACGTCGAGCATCTCGAGGAACGACATGTGCTCGTTGGCGTCGGGCACCTCGTAGCGCTCGAAGGCGCCTTCCGCCTTCGGTCCCGACTGGCGCCAGACGTGGAGCACCACGCGCATCACTTGTAACTCCGCTTGCTGGGGTGCACGTGCTCGAACTCGAGCGGCTCCTTGTGCAGCGCCGGCGGCGAGCCGGGCCCGGTCCACTCCCAGGCGGCGACGTAGGAGAACTCCTCGTCGTTGCGTAGCGCCTCGCCGTCTTCGGTCTGGTACTCCTCGCGGAAGTGGCCGCCCGCCGACTCGTTGCGGTCGCGGGCGTCCACGCACATCAGCCGCGCGAGCTCGAAGAAGTCGGCCACACGCCCCGCCTTCTCGAGCCCCTGGTTGAGCTCGTCGCCCGCGCCGACGACCTTGAGATCGCTCCAGTAGCGCCCCTCGAGCTCGTCGATGAGGCCGATCGCACGGTCGAGGCCGCCGGCGGTGCGCGACATGCCGCAGTGCTCCCACATCACGTGGCCGAGCTCGCGGTGGAAGGAGTCGACGCTGCGGTTGCCCTTCGCGGCTAGGAAACGCTTCACGCGCTCGCGCGCCTCCCCTTCCACCTTCTTGAAGGCGGCAGCGTCGCTCGTCATGCGCTTCTCTCCCAGCCGCCGCGCCAGGTAGTCGCCGATGGTGTAGGGCACGATGAAGTAGCCGTCGGCGAGCCCCTGCATGAGCGCCGACGCGCCGAGACGGTTGGCGCCGTGGTCGGAGTAGTTCGCCTCGCCGATGACGAAGAGGCCGGGGACCGTGCTCTGCAGGTCGTAGTCGACCCAGAGGCCGCCCATCGTGTAGTGCGGCGCCGGGTAGATGCGCATCGGCACGTCGTAGGGGCTCTCGCCGGTGATGCGCTCGTACATCTCGAAGAGGTTTCCGTAGCGCTCCTCGATGACGGGGCGGCCGAGCCTCTCCATGGCGCTGCCGAAGTCGAGGTAGACGCCGTTCTTCTGCGGCCCCACGCCGCGGCCGGCGTCGACCTCGCGCTTGACGGCCCGCGAGGCGACGTCGCGCGGCACGAGGTTGCCGAAGGCCGGATAGCGACGCTCGAGGAAGTAGTCGCGCTCCGCCTCGGGGATCTGGTGCGGGGGCCTCGTGTCGCCCGCCCCCGCCGGCACCCAGATGCGGCCGTCGTTGCGCAGCGACTCGCTCATGAGAGTGAGCTTGCTCTGGTAGTCGCCGGAGGCCGGAATGCAGGTGGGGTGGATCTGCGTGAAGCAGGGGTTGGCGAAGAGGGCGCCGCGCCGGTGCGCGCGCCAGGCCGCGGTGACGTTGCACCCCTTGGCGTTCGTCGACAGGAAGAAGACGTTGCTGTAGCCGCCCGTCGCGAGCACGACGGCGTCGCCGGCGTGGCTCGTGATGTCGCCGTTGATCAGATTGCGCACGACGATGCCACGCGCGCGGCCATCGTCGACGACGAGGTCGAGCATCTCGGTGCGCGCGTGCATCCGCACCTGCCCCGTCTCGATCTGCCGGCAGAGCGACTGGTAGCAGCCGAGCAGGAGCTGCTGGCCGGTCTGTCCGCGGGCGTAGAAGGTACGGGACACCTGCGCGCCGCCGAAGGAGCGGTTGTCGAGCAGCCCGCCGTATTCGCGCGCGAACGGCACGCCCTGCGCCACGCACTGGTCGATGATGTTGGCGGAGACCTCGGCGAGCCGGTAGACGTTGGCCTCGCGGGCGCGGAAGTCGCCGCCCTTGACCGTGTCGTAGAAGAGGCGCCAGACGCTGTCGCCGTCGTTCTGGTAGTTCTTGGCGGCGTTGATGCCGCCCTGGGCGGCGATCGAGTGGGCGCGGCGGGGGCTGTCCTGGAAGCAGAAGCACTCGACCTCGTAGCCGAGCTCGCCGAGCGTGGCGGCGGCGGCGCCGCCGGCGAGGCCGGAGCCCACCACGAGCACCTTGAAGCGCCGCTTGTTGGCGGGGTTGACCAGCTTGTATTCGAACCGCGCCCGCTCCCACTTGCCGGTGATGGCGCCGGCGGGGACGTGGGCGTCGAGGCGTCGCGGGGTGTCGGCTGCCATGACCGTCCTGTTCCTAGCGGACGACGCCGCTGAGCACGGCGATCGGGAAGCTCAGGTTGCCGAGCGCGACGACGACGGCGAAGGCGGTGGCCGCCATCCGCCGCCAGTCGAAGCCGGTGGCGCGATCGAGGGTGCGCGGCACCCATCCGATCGACTGGAACATGCTCCACACGCCGTGGTAGAGGTGGAACCCGAGGAACACCTGCGCCACGACGTAGATCAGGCTCACCCACCAGATCGAGAACCCGGCGACGAAGTTGCGGTAGGGGTCGTGGGGCACGAACGTCGCGGGGGGCGCCACGTCGAAGCCCCAGGTGAAGTGCGCGAGGTGGTAGAGGACGAAGAGGACGATGATCACGCCACCCCAGCGCATCGTGCGCTCGGCGTACGTCGTCTGCACCGCGTCGCGCTTCTTGTAGCGCACTGGACGCGCCGCGTGACTCTGCCGCGTCGTCGACCACGCGGCGTGGATGTGCAGCAGCACCGCGAGCAGCAACGCGCTGCGCATCACCCACAACAGACCCGACTCCGGCACGTACGGCACGCCGATCGTGCGCAGCCCCTTCGCGTACGCGTTGAAAATCTCCGGCCCCTCGTAAACCTTGAGGTTGCCGAACATATGGGCCGCCACGAAGCCGCAGAGCAGGAGCCCGGAGACGGCCATCACCTGCTTCTTGCCGAGGCTCGAGCGGTAGAACTCGACGATCCAGCGCATCTCTACCTCGCCGCGTTTCGCGACTTCCGGAACGGTCGGGAAGGTATCACGCTGACTGCGGCGAAGACGTCCGTGACAGTCGTCGGAGAGGGGCGCGCGAGGGGTGCTCGGAAGGACGTCGCCGCGGGCGCGATGGAGGAGGTTTTTCGCGAGGGGGAAACTTTAGTCTAACACAGTCACGGCTCCCACCACGACTTGTGGCGGGAGGGCTTCCGCTACACAACGGGCTGTGGTACTCTCTTCCCCAGCGGTCCCTAACCAGGAGGAGAGAGAGCATGGCTGCAAAGAAGAAGGCGGCGAAGAAGGCGAAGAAGCCGGCGGCGAAGAAGGCCACGGCGTCCAAGCCGGCTGCGAAGAAGGCTGCTGCCAAGAAGAAGAAGTAAGAGCTCGCACCCAGGTGCGGCCAAAACGGCGAGGTCCTTCGGGCCCTCGCCGTTTTGCTTTTCCGGGGCACTGCTTTTCCGCGGCACTGCTCTTTCCGGGCCTCTCGGGGCCGGCTCTTCGGCGGCGGGGCGTCGCGGGCCTCACCGTTCTCGCAAGTGGGCGCGCCGGGCCGCGCGCCCCGCGCCCTAGCCGGCGCCGCGGGCGGTGCCGCCACGGCGACGGCGACGGCGACGACGGCTGCGGCGGGCCGCGGGCGCCTCGCCTCCCGGCGCGGCTGCCTCGCCGGGCGCCGGCGTCGACGGCGGCTCCGGGGCGTCGACGCGGCCGCGGTGCTTCGCTGCGGCCTGCCAGGCGGCGAGCGCCTCGCGACCGTCGCCCATCGCCTCGACCATGAGCTCGAAGAGCAAGAGCCCGTCGTCGAAGTAGGGGCGGCGCGCCATCTGGGTCCGGCCGCGCGGCGCCCAGCCCGGCTCGCAGAGGCGGAAGAAGGCTACGAGAGCGTGGTTGAGCTGTGACGCCCGCGCACGCGACAGCGCCAGGCGCACGGCGAAGGGCTCCACTGACTCGTCGACGAGCTGGCGAAGGGCGGCGCGGCTCATCGGCTTGCCGTCCACTGCCTCGATGTCGTCGCGCCGCAGGAGCACCTTGGGCAGGATCAGGACGGCGAGCACCGCCGCGTCCGATAGCTCGCGCCCCTGCTGCACCAGGCGATCGACGGTCGGCAGCAGCCGCCCGAAGTCGCCGCCGCTTCCGGTGCCGCCACCCACCATCGCGTAGGCCTCGGGGAGCAGCACCTCCAGCAGGCCGAGGTCGAGCATCCACTGCACGGCGGCGCCGGAATGGCCGCAGCGCAACAGCTGCAGGATCTCCTCGGTGACCCGCACCGGCGACGCGAGCTCGACCTTCTGCCGCTGGCGCTGGATCGCCTCCTGCGTCGCCACGTCGATGCCGAAGGAGAGGCGCCCGGCGTATTCGCAGGCGCGCATCATGCGGACGGGGTCCTCCTGCAGCCGCACCTCGGGATCGCCGATGACGCGGATGAGGCGGCGCTGCAGGTCGTCGATGCCGCCCACCCAGTCGATCACCGAGAAGTCTTCGATGTCGTAGAAGAGCGCGTTCACCGTGAAGTCACGGCGGAAGGCGTCCTCGCGCGGCGTGCCGAAGGTGTTGTCGCTGGTGACGAGGAGCTCGTCGTCGCGGCCGCCCGCCTCGCCTTCGTCACCGTCCTCGGCTTCGCGCGCGACGGCATCGCGCGCCGCCACCCGGTCGAGCGCTCCGGGGGACTCCGGGGCGCCGCGGAAGGTGGACACCTCGATCACCTCGCCCTCGAAGACGACGTGGACGAGCCGGAAGCGCCGGCCGATGATGCGGGAGTTGCGGAACAGCCGGCGCACCTCCTGCGGGCTGGCGTCGGTGCCGATGTCGAAGTCCTTGGGCCGGCGCCCCAGCATCAGATCCCGCACACTACCGCCCACCAGGTAGGCCTTGTACCCTCGCTGATGCAAGCGGTACAAGACCTTCAAAGCGTTGGGGGAGATGTCCTTGCGGGAGATCGGGTGCTCGGGCCGCGGCAGGACGCGCGGCTCGGAAGTGCCCTCGCTCACTGCCGTAAGTATATGAGAAGGCTCGGCGGGCCCGCCGGGCCGTTGCCGGGAGGGTTGGACTCCGCGCCGGGTGGCGGGTACCATCGAGGCACTCGTGGCGACGACAATCGATTCGGGAACCCCCCGGCGCCGAGCCCGCTCGCTGGCGACGCTCGCCGCCGCGGCGACGTTGCTCGCCGCAGCGCCGCGCGCCGTTCTCGCCACGAACGTCGCCGACGTCAAGACCCGCGGGCGCCTGATCGTCCTCTCCTACCCCGACGCCAACAACCCCTTCCTCGCCCGGCAGGCCAACGGCAGCTTCGACGGGGTCGACGTCTCCATCCTGCGCAGCTTCGCCGTGTCGCTGGGCGTCTCGTTCGAGGTGCGCGCCATCGAACGCTTCGACGACCTCCTGCCTTCGGTGGTGCGCGGCGACGGCGACATCGTCGCCGGCGGCACGAGCATCACGCCCGAGCGGGAGAAGTCGGTCGACTTCAGCGTCCCCTACTTCCCCGTCGCCATCATGGTGATCGCCCGTCGCGACAGCGGCATCCGCACGGTCGAGGGGATCGCCGGCAAGCGCGGCGCCGCGGTGCCAGGCACGACGCACGCCAAGTTCATGCGCGACATGGGGATCTCGCCGTCGCTCGATCTCGCGCGCTCCGGGGACGCCTACGGCGCCCTGCAGCGCAACGAGGCCGACTTCGCCTTCGTCGACTCGACGAGCGGCGTCGTGAGCCTCGATCGCTTTCCGGGGCTCGCCGCCGTCGGCATGCTGCCGGCGGCCGACTACTACGGTTTCGCGGTCGCGCCGGGCAGCGACCTGCGCCTGGCGCTCGACCACCACCTCGCGTCCATCCGCCGCCAGGGCCTGCTCTACAAGGTCTTCGAACGCCACCTGGGAGCGAAGGCGGTCGACCTCTACGAGCTGTTCAAGAAGAGCACCGGCGGCGCGCCGAGCCGGCTGCCCTAGAGGGATGCCATCCAGCGCAACGGTTGCGCCGGTGCGCGAGGACGTGATTACCATCCGGGCATGCGAAGCGCGTCCTCGCCTACCCCGCTCTCGAGGCTGAGTCTCGCCGTCGTGGCGATCGCCGTGGCGGGGGCGGCCCCGCCGGCGACGAGCCCCGAGCAGACCGTCCGACCGCTCACGCGCACCGAGCGCGCCCTCGTCGCGCACGTCGACGCCCACGACGGCGAGGCGCGCGTGCTGCTCGAAAAGGTGGTCGGCATCAACAGCGGCACCCACAACCTCGGCGGCGTCCGCGAGGTGGGCCGCGTCTTCGAGGAGCAGCTCGCCGGCCTCGGCTTCACGGTGCGCTGGGTGGACGGCGCCGCCTTCGGCCGCGCCGGCCACCTCATCGCCACCCGGACCGGCAAGGGTCCGCACGTGCTCCTCATCGGCCACCTCGACACCGTGTTCGAGGCCGACAGCCCGTTCCAGAGGTGGGAACCGCTGCCGGGCGATCGCGCCCGCGGCCCCGGCGTCACCGACATGAAGGGCGGCGACGTCATCCTGGTGCGCGCGCTCGCCGCGCTCAAGGCGGCCGGCACCCTCGACCGCCTGCGCGTGACGGTGGTGCTCCACGGCGATGAGGAGGACTCCGGCTCGCCGCTGTCGCTGGCGCGGCAGGATCTGCGCGCGGCGGCCGAAGGCGTGGACGTCGCGCTCGGCTTCGAGGACGGCGACGGCGATCCCCGCCACGCGGTCGTCGCGCGCCGGGGGAGCGTCGACTGGCGCCTGACCACCAAGGGCACGCCGGCGCACTCGTCGCAGATCTTCCAGCCCGAGGTGGGCGCCGGTGCCGCCTACGAGGCGGCGCGCATCCTCAACGGCTTCTACGAGGAGCTGTCGCGCGAGCCGAACCTCACCTTCAGCCCGGGGCTGCTCGTCGGCGGCACCACGGCCGAGATCTCCGACGACGGCATCCGCGGCAGCGCGAGCGGCAAGGGCAACGTCGTCGCCGGCGTGACGATCGTCAACGGCGACCTGCGCACGCTCTCGCCCGAGCAGCTCACCTCGACGCAGGAGACGATGCGGAAGATCGCCGCCCGCAACCTGCCCGGGACGAGCGCCGAGCTCACCTTCGGCGAGGGCTACCCGCCGATGGCGCCGACACCCGGCAACCACGAGCTGCTCGCCATGTACGACCAGGCGAGCCGCGACCTCGGCCTCGGTCCGGTGACCGCCGTCGACCCGCGACGCGCCGGAGCCGCCGACGTCTCTTTCGTCGCCGACCTGGTGCCGCGAGTGCTCGACGCCCTGGGCCTCAAGGGAACCGGCGGGCACACCGATCAGGAGACCGCCGACCTCGCCACGCTGGCGACGCAGACGAAGAAGGCCGCGTTGCTGCTCCATCGACTGGCGCTGCAGCCGCCTTCCCGGCGCTGACGAGGCCGCCGCGCGACGACCGCGCGGCCGGCCGTCACCGATCGGTCACCGGCGGGTCCGTGTCACTCGCTCTGCCGGTAGTAAGCTAACCGGCGCCTCGATCGCCACGCTTCGACCTCGAAGCCAGGCTCGACCCGATCGCGATGAACGCACGGCTCCCTTCGCCCCTCGCCGAGGCCCTCTCCGACGCGCTGGACCAGCTCGAGCACGAGCGCGTGGTCGAGCGCATCTGGAGCCGTGACCACACGCTCTGGTCGCCCGAGCCGCGGGAGATCGCCGACCGTCTCGGCTGGCTGGAGGCCATCGACGCCGACGAGCCGCTGGCGCGCGTGGCGGCCATCGTCGAGGAGGCGCACAGCGAGGAGGTCGCGCACATCGTGCTGCTCGGCATGGGCGGCTCGAGCCTCGGCGGCGAGGCGCTGGCGGCGAGCTTCGGGCAACAGCCCGGCTACCCCGAGCTGCTCGTGCTCGACTCAACCGTCCCCGACCGCGTGCGGCAGGTGCGCGCGGCGATCGAGCCGCGCCGCACGGTCTTCGTGGTCGCCAGCAAGTCCGGCTCGACCGCCGAGGTGCAGGCGCTATTCGAGTACTTCTGGGGAGAGGTGACGGCCAGCTCCGACGACCCCGGCCGTCGCTTCCTCGCCATCACCGATCCCGGCACTTCGCTCGCACAGCTCGCCCTCGAGCGCGGCTTCCGCGAGGTGTTCGTCAACCCGCCCGACGTGGGCGGCCGATTCAGCGTGCTCACCCTCTTCGGCATCGTGCCGGCGGCCCTCGCCGGCATCGACATGCGGCGCCTGCTCGCGCGCGCCGATCGCATGCGGCGCGCATGCGGCGCCCAGCACCCGGGCGCCGACAACCCCGGCCTCGCCCTCGGCGCTTATCTCGGCACGGCGGCGCTGCTCGGACGCGACAAGGCGACGCTCATCGTGCCCCGACGCGTCGCCGCCTTCGGGCTCTGGGTCGAGCAGCTCCTCGCCGAGTCGACCGGCAAGAACGGCAAGGGGATCGTCCCCATCGCCGGCGAGCCGTTTGCGGTCCCCGGCGACTACGGGGACGACCGCGCGTTCGTGCACCTGCGGCTCACGTCGGCGCCGGACGCCGAGACGGAGGCCCAGGCGGCGCTCCTGCGTACCGCCGGACACCCGGTGTGGGACCTCGACCTGGCGCACGTCTGGGATCTCGGCGCACAGTTCTTCCTCTGGCAGATGGCCACCGCGGTCGCCGGCCACCAGCTCGGCGTCCACCCCTTCGACCAGCCCGACGTCGAGTCGGCGAAGAAGAAGACGCGCGAGGTGCTGGCCGCCTGGGAAGAGAGCGGGCGCCTGCCCCAGGCCGAAGCGCCCTCCGACCTCGCCGCCGAGCTCACGCGCGAGCAGCCGGCCTACGTCGCGCTGCTCGGCTATCTCGCCGCCGACCCCGCGCTCGAAGCATCGGTGGCCGCGCTGCGGCGCGCTCTCGTCAGCCGATTCCACGTGGCCACCACCTTCGGCTACGGCCCGCGCTACCTCCATTCGACCGGGCAGCTCCACAAGGGCGGCCCGTCGGGCGGCCTGCACGTGATGCTGGTGCCACAAACGATGGCCGACCTGCCGATCCCAGGACGGCGCTACGGTTTCGCCACCCTCGCCGCGGCACAGGCGGAGGGCGATCTGTTGGCGCTGCAAGGGGCTGGGCGGCGCTGCGTACGCATGGCGCCCGCCGATCCAGCCGCCGAGCTCGCGCGTATGGCAGGACAGTTGCTGGCGGGCTAGCGGCCCGTGGCTGCTAGTGTCCCGCATCAGCGCGTCGTTGCTTGGCGGCGCCAGGGCCCACTAGAGGGGAATCAGGGATGAAGCTCGAGGAGCTCGCCGGAATCGATCGCGAAGCGGTGGCCGCGCGTTTCGAACAGGTGCGCCGCCGCACTCTCGAGCTTATCTCGGTGCTCGACTGGGCGACGCTCCGGCGCCAGCACATCGCCATCCTCTCGCCGATGGTGTGGGACCTCGGCCACATCGGCAACTTCGAGGAGCTCTGGATCGGCCAGCGGCTCGCCGGCCTGCCGCCCGTCGCCGACGGCTACCAGCGGATGTTCGATCCGGTCGCCAACCCACGCCCGACGCGCGAGAAGCTGCCTCTGCCCACCGGCGACGAGCTCACCGGCTACCTCACCCGCGTGCGCGAGCAGACGCTCGCGGTGCTCGAGAGTGGCGCCGACGGCGGCGACCAGCGCCTCGTCGCCGACGGCCTCGTCTACGAGATGGTGGCCGAACACGAGGAGCAGCACCAGGAGACGCTGCTGCAGTGCATGCAGGTCCTCGCCGACCCGCCGTACGCCCCGGCGTCGCGGCGCTCGCTGCCCTCGGCCGCGGCGCGCGGCGCGCTCGCGGGCGAGATGGTCGTGGTGCCCGCCGGTTCGTTCCGCATGGGATGGCAGCGCCCGGGCTTCGCCTACGACAACGAGCTGCCGCCGCACGACGTCGAGGTGGCCGCCTTCGCCATCGGCCGTTTCCCGGTCACGCACGGCGAGTACCTCCGCTTCGTCGCGGACGGCGGCTACCGCCGGCGCGAGCTCTGGTCGGAGCCGGGCTGGGCCTTCCGCGAGCAGGAGGGGCTCGAGGCGCCGCGGCACTGGGTCGCGGCGCGCAGCCTCGGACGGATCGGCTCGTCGTTCGGGGAAACGTGGCTCGCTCGCTTCATGGACCGCATCGCACCCGTCGAGGAGGTCGCCGATCTCCCCGTCGTGCACGTCTGCTACTGGGAGGCCGACGCCTACGCGCGCTGGGCCGGCAAGCGACTGCCGACGGAGGCGGAGTGGGAGAAGGCGGCGCTCTGGGACCCCCGCGCGGGCCGCGCGCGCCCGTGGCCGTGGGGCGAGGAGGCTCCCGACGCCTCCCGGACGAACCTCGATCAGCTCGGCTTTGCGCCGGCGCCCGCGGGCGCCTACCCGGCCGGGGCGAGCGCTTACGGCGTCGAGCAGCTCGTGGGCGACTGCTGGGAGTGGACGAGCAGCGACTTCGGCGGCTACCCCGGCTTCGAGGCCTACCCTTACGACGACTACTCGAAGACCTGGTTCGGCAGCGACTACAAGGTGCTGCGCGGTTCCTCGTGGGCCACGCGGCCCGCGGTGGCTCGCGGCACCTTCCGCAACTGGGACTACCCGATCCGCCGCCAGATCTTCGCCGGCTTCCGGCTCGCGGAGGATCGCTGAGAGTGAGCTGCTCGCGTCCGGCCCGCATCGTCGCCGAGCCCGCGGTCACCGTCGAGGTGCGCCGCCGGCCGGACGCCGAGGAGGAGCGCCGCGAGCTGCTCGCAGCCCTCCACGCGAGCCCGCGCAGCATCCCCAGCAAGCACTTCTACGACGAGCGCGGCCTCGCCCTCTTCGACGCCATCACCGAGCTGCCGGAGTACTACCCGACCCGCACCGAGCGCGCCATCCTCGAGCGCATCGCGCCGCGGGTGGCCGCCGCCACCGGCGCCGCCGAGCTCGTCGAGCTGGGCTCGGGCTCGGCGACGAAGACTCGCCTCCTCCTCGACGCGCTGCACGAGACGCTGCGGCTCTACGTGCCGATCGACGTCAACGAGGCGGCGCTCGCCCGCGTCGGCGATGAGCTCGTGCGCGACTACCCGGGCCTGCGGGTGCACGGCGTGGCCGCCGACTTCCTCGGTCCGATCGCTCCCCTACCGGCCGACGGCGATTCGCGACTGGCGATCTTCCTCGGCGGCACGATCGGCAACCTGCGCCCGGACGACGAGGCGCCGTCGTTCCTCGCCAGGCTGCGCGTCGCGCTCGACCCCGGCGACTGGTTCCTCCTCGGCGTCGACCTGGTCAAGGACGTGGCGACCCTCGAGGCGGCGTACGACGACGCGGCCGGGGTGACGGCGGAGTTCAACCGCAACGTGTTACGGTCGGTGAACCGGCTGCTGCGCGCCGACTTCGACCCGGCACGCTTCCGCCACCGCGCGTTCTTCGACGAGGAACAGGCCTGGATCGAGATGCGCCTCGTGTCGACGGCGGCGCAGACGGTGCGTCTCGGCGTGACGGGTGAGCTCCTGCACCTCGCGGCGGGCGAGGAGATCCGCACCGAGATCAGCGCCAAGTACACGCGCGAGCGCGCCACGGCGCTGCTCGAGCGGGCCGGCTTCACCCTGGCTCAGTGGCACACCGACGAGCGTGGCTGGTTTGCCGTGGCGCTCGCGCAGGCCGCATCCCGCTGAGCGCCGTCGCGCAGCCGAAAAACAGCGAGCGCTCGCGCACCTCGAGCCCGGCCGCCGCCAGCAGCCTCGCCAACTCGTGTGAGTCCCCGAAGCGTTCGGTATAGACGCTGAGATAGCGGTACGTATCGGGGTTGCCGAGAAAGAGGCGCCCCAGGAGCGGGATCACGTGGCGGAGGTAGAACAGGTAGAGAGGCCGCAGGAGGCGATTGGTCGGCACCGAGATCTCCACCAGGCTGAACGGCGCGCCGGGGCGGAGGATGCGATGGAGCTGTCGCGCCAGGACCGCCTGTTGATCCTTCGAGAACGTCTTCACGCCGAAGGCGGAGACGACGCAGTCGGCGACGCCGTCGGGGATCGAGCTGGCGAGGACGTCCTCCTGCACGACGCGCACGGTGATCCCGCGGAGCTTTGCCGCGTGCCGCTCGGCGCGCTCGACCATCGCCGGCGAGATGTCGACGCCGACGATCGTCCCCCCTCCCGCGAGCCGGCGATGGACGAGGGGCCAGCACTCGCCCATTCCCGTCATGAGATCGAACACGGTGGCGCCGGGGTGGATGTCGACGGCGTCGACGCAGGCGCGGCGCCAGAGCACGCAGAAGCCGAACGACGTGACGAGGTTCATCACCCCGTAGGTCGCGGCCATGTCGTCGAAGAGACCGCTGACGAACTCCGGCCGGTAGAGCCCCTCGTCGCTCAGCGTGTGGGCTCGAAGTGGTACCAGGGACCGCCGAGGTCGGTGAGCCTCTCGCCGGGCTCGATCTTGCTCAGGCGACCCGGCTGGTAGAGGAAGCCGCACCCGGCGCCACGGTCGCAGTCGGCCGTGCGGAAGCGGACCTGGCCGGGCCGCAAGTCGGTGGTGACGCTATAGAGCCCGACGCGATGCGGCCCGGCCGGCGGAGTGTAGACGAGCACGCCGTCCGCCTCCTCCGCGAGCGCCGCCCGGCTCGCGGCGAAGCGGAGGTGGAAGAGCGAGTTGTGCGGTGGTCGGCCGGCGAGGAAGAGCACCGCGACGATGAGCGTCGCCACCGGCACCACCGCCAGCGTGGCCGGCCCCACGTCGGCCGCCAGCGTGGCGCGCCCCGCCCGCCAGAGCAGCGCCCACGCGGCGAGGAGGATGACGCCCCCCCAGAGCGCGACGAGCCACGGCACGCGACCGACCCCCGCCCCACTCATCGCGAAGAGGACGTAGACGAGCCAGAGCCCGGCGAGCGCGTCGAGCCCGCGGAGCAGTGCCGGCGAACGGGGGATGGTCATGGATCGCGAACGCCGTCGTGTTCGGGAAAGGTCGGGCGCGAGACCCCTCGCGCGATGCGACGGGCTTCAGCCCTTCGGCGGCGCCGGGGCCGGCTGCCCCTGCTGCGGCGACGCGGCCGGTGCGCCGGCACCGGGCGCCGGAGCCGGGGTGGCCACCTTGGGGACCTCGGCGGCCGGCGCCGCGGCCGGCGGCGGCAACACCTCGACCGCCGGCTCCCACCAGCTCGCGCCGACCTCGAACGCCCATCCCTCGTAAGGGCAGGTCGAGGCGACATGGTCCCGGCCGTAGATCGGATCGCCGGTATGCAACCCGCGCTGCAGCGGGAACGCCTGGTTGCAACCGTGGCAGTAGCGCCCGATGAGGTGCCCGCGGCGCTCGGCAGGGATGCGGCTCGCCGGGGCGACCTTGGGTGCGCGGAAGACCATCGCCGGCGAGCCTATCGCAGACGGCGCCCGTCGGCAGCGCGCCTCAGCCGAGCTTCCTGGTGTCGAAGAGGCACTCTGTCGGCGGCCCCAGCGGCTGCTCGTCGGGGTTGATGCCGCTGAGCCTGTGGACCTCGTTCTTGAACCAGCGGTCGAAGGCGTGCTCCGACTGCGAGTACTCCTGCGCGGCCTCGTCGATGGGGCGGCCGTCGAGCTGCGTCACGCCGATGACCCAGCTCCCGCTCGGTGTCGCCTGCAGGTGCCAGCTCTCGCGGCTGACGCCGAAGCGGGAGTAGAAGTCCCGCGCTTCCTCCTTGCGGGCGCCGAATTCGTCCGCGAAGAGCCGGAACTGCTCTTCCATGCCCGGGATCAACGGAAACGCGCGAACGATGAGGTCCATGACGATCCTCCCCTGTTTCTCCGACGAAAGCCTACGCCAGATCCACCGACGGCGCTTCGCCTCTCGGCCGGGATGACGCCGCTAGCGCGCCGCCAGGAGCTCGGCGCGGGAGAAGAAGAAGGCGACCTCGTTCGCCGCGTTCTCGGCCGAGTCGCTGCCATGGATGGCGTTGCTCTCGATCGACGTCGCGTAGAGCTTGCGCACCGTCCCCTCGTCCGCCTTTGCGGGGTCGGTGGCACCCATCACCTGCCGCAGGTGCGGCACGGCGTTGTCGCGCTCGAGGACGATCGGCATGCAGGGGCCGCTGGTCATGAACTCGACGAGGCTGCCGTAGAACGGCCGCTGCGCGTGCACCTCATAGAAGGCCTGTGCCTGCGAGACGGTGAGGTGCAGCACCTTGGCGGCGCGCACCGCGAACCCCTCGCGCTCGAGCAGGGCGACGATGTTGCCGGCGTTGCCGGCGGCGAAGGCGTCGGGCTTGATGATGGTGAGGGTCAAGGCCATGGCGGTATCTCTCCGTCGGATGGGTACCGAGGTCCGGCGCGGCGCCGCGTCGCGTCCGCGCAGTCTCCCGGCCGGGGTCAGTTGGTGGGGATGTCCTCTTCGAGCACGGCGTAGTCGCCGTCGGCGGAGCCGAGCACGTAGACCTGGTCGACGATCTCGATGGCGCCGTCGGGGCCCAGCAGGAGCGCCGCGCCCGCCGGGATCCCGACGCCCCACCGCACGCCCGGCTGCTTCATCATCAGGCGCAGGCGGCGGTCGTGGTCGGGGTCGAAGTTCGGCTCGACGACGCCGCCCGCGAGCCAGTCGAGCGCCGGCAGCGCGCCGCCGCCGAAGACGCTGCGCGCGACGGCGCCCATGCACTGCGCCGCGGCGGCGATGGCGACGACCACGGCACCGCCGGAGAGCGCCGCCAGGAGGGCGGTCGCCACGGGCGTGTCGCCGATCGCCTCCATGAGGTGGTCGGCGACGCCGCCGCCGACGTAGACGACCGGCAGCTCGGCGAGGCGCTGCGCGTTCTTCTCGCGACGGCCGTCGCGGCCGCGGTAGACGGGCACCAGCTCGAGCTCCCGCTCGAAGGTCTCCCGCAGGTAGTCGGCGAAGTGCTTCGCGTAGTCCTGGGAGCCGCTCGCCGCCGGCACGAATCCGACCGGCCCCGGAGGAGCCTTGGCGACCCAGGCACGGTCGGCGTCGAGCGTCTCGCCGAAGCTGAACTCGCCGCCGCCGAGCAGGGCGAGCCAGCCCGCGCCGGCGGGGCGGACGAGAGTGCCGGGAGGGGGCGCGGCGACGGTCATGGATTGGACTCGGAGAGCTGCGCGCGATCGAGCGGTGGGGTCGACAGCGCTCGCTACCGTCCGAGCGCCCGTGCCGCGGTGGCTCCGAGCTCCGCCGGTGAATCGACGACGTGGATGCCGGCGGCGCGCATGGCGGCCATCTTCTCGTCCGCGGTGCCTTTGCCGCCGGCGACGATGGCGCCCGCGTGGCCCATGCGGCGGCCCGGCGGCGCCGTGCGCCCGGCGATGAAGCCGACCACCGGACGGTCGAAGTTCTCCTTGACCCAGGCGGCGGCCTCTTCCTCGGCGCTGCCGCCGATCTCGCCGATGAGGATCACCGCCTCGGTCTTGGGGTCGTCCTTGTAGGCCTTCATGACGTCGATGAAGTTGGTGCCGTTGACCGGGTCGCCGCCGATGCCGACGCAGGTCGACTGCCCGAGGCCGAGGTTGGTGAGCTGCCAGACCGCCTCGTAGGTGAGAGTGCCCGAGCGCGAGACGACGCCCACCGAGCCCTGCCGGTGGATGTGGCCGGGCATGATGCCGATCTTCGCCTCGCCGGGGGTGATGATGCCGGGGCAGTTGGGGCCGATCAGCCTGACCTTGCCCTTCCCGTGTTTGTGCGACATCTGGTGGAGGAACTCCTTCACCCGCAACATGTCGCGGACCGGGATCCCCTCGGTGATGCAGACGATGAGCTCGACGCCGGCGTCGGCGGCCTCCATGATGGCGTCGGCGGCGAACGGCGGCGGCACGAAGATCATCGACGCGTTGGCGCCGGTCTTCTCCCTCGCCTCCTCCACCGAGTCGAACACCGGAATGCCCTCGACGGTCGACCCGCCCTTGCCCGGCGTCACGCCGGCCACCACCTGCGTGCCGTAGTCGCGGCAGCCGAGGGCGTGGAAGGTGCCCTCCTTGCCGGTGATCCCCTGCACGAGCAGGCGCGTCTGTTTGCCCATCCAGATGGCCATCAGCGTGCTCCCTTCGCCGCTGCCACAGCCTTCTCGGCGGCGTCGGCCATCTGCTCGGCGACGAGGAACGGGAACGGCGCCTCGCGCAGGATGCGCCGGCCCTCCTCGACGTTGGTGCCCTCGAGCCGCACGACGACCGGCAGCGTGACGTTGCCCAGATGCTCGATGGCGGCCACGACGCCGCGCGCGATGCGGTCGGTGCGCGCGATGCCGCCGAAGATGTTGATCAGCACGGCGCGCACCGAGGGGTCGGAGACGAGGAGCTGGAAGGCGTTCTGCACCGCCTCCTGCGAGGCGCCGCCGCCGACGTCGAGGAAGTTCGCCGGCTCGCCGCCGTAGAGCTTGATGATGTCCATCGTCGCCATCGCCAGACCGGCCCCGTTGACCATGCAGGCGATGTTGCCGTCGAGCTTGATGTAGTTGAGGTTGAACTTCGACGCCTCGACCTCGAGCGGGTTCTCCTCCGCGACGTCGCGCATGGCGGCGATGTCGGGGTGCCGGAAGAGCGCGTTGTCGTCGAAGGTCATCTTGGCGTCGAGCGCCATGACGTCGCCGTCGCCGGTGACCAACATGGGGTTGATCTCGACGAGGCTCGCGTCGCTGTCGACGAAGGCGCGGCAGAGCGCCTCGAAGAGCTTGACCGCCTGTTGAGAGGTCTTCCCCGTGAGGCCCAGGCGCCGCGCCACGCGGCGCCCCTGGAACGGCAGCAGGCCGAGGTGCGGATCGAACGGCTCGCGGACGATGGCCGCCGGCGTGTGCGCCGCCACCTCCTCGATGTCCATGCCGCCGGCGGCCGAGGCCATGAGCAGCGGTTTGCCGCTCTGCCGGTCGAGGAGCACACTGACGTAGAGCTCCTTGGCGATCGACACCGCCTCCTCGACGAGGACTTTCTGCACCTTCTGCCCCTCGGGACCCGTCTGCGGCGTCACGAGCTGCATGCCGAGGATCTGCCGCCCTTTATCCTGGGCCTCGGCGGGCGAGCCGGCGAGCTTGACGCCGCCTCCCTTGCCGCGGCCGCCGGCGTGGATCTGCGCCTTGACGACGCAGCGGCCGCCGAGCTCGGCGCAGATCGCGCCCACCTCGGCGGCGTCGGCGGTCACCCGGCCGCGGGGAGTCACCACGCCGTATCGACGCAGAATCTCCTTGGCCTGGAACTCGTGGATCTTCACCGCGGATCCTCCTTGGGGTGTGCGGCCGGCTGACCTCGAGGTGCCGGCGGGGGCGAGGGCGCGCAGTGTATCAAAGCGTCGCCGGGCCGACGCCGATCAATCGACGACGCGGTCGCCTCGCGGCGGTGCCGTGCCGACGGCATCGTCCGCGAGCAGCGCGAGCGTCATCACCAGGTCGCGCTGAGGGTCGGTGCCGAGGACGAAGACCTGGTGGCCGACCTCCACGAAGCCGCAGCGGCGGTAGAAGGCGATCGCCCGCGGGTTGCGTTCCCAGACTCCCAGCCAGAGCAGCCGCGAGCCCGTGGCGATCGCGCTCGTGCGCACCGCCTCCATCAGCTCCTGCGCCAGACCCTTGCCGTGGTGTTCGCGACGCACGTAGAGGCGTCGCAGCTCCACGGCCGACGGCTCGGGGACGCACGCCGGCTGGGAGCGGCGCGCCACCTGTGCATACCCGACCAGCCGCCCTCCATCCTCGGCGACGAACGTCTCGAGCGACGCGTCGCCGATCTCTGCCGCCTGCACCTCGGGCCGATAGGAGCGCTGGCAGTGCAGATCCATGTCCTCGCGGGTGTTCTGCGCCCCGAAGGCGTCGCGAAACGTGCTCTCGGCGAGCTCGGAGAGCGCCGCGGCATCTGCGGCGCGCGCGATACGGATGGTCCACATCCGCGGTGTCAGGCCGGCTCGGACACGACCGCGGGTGGCGCCGCGAGGATGCGCTGGATCTGCGCGATGTGCTCGCGGTTGTGGGCGTGGAGCAACACGGCGAAGGCTTTCCAGTCGAAGCGCTCGAGCCAGGAGACGGGCTCGAGGCTGCCGTCCGGCGTCGCGCACTTGACGACCATCTGCACCGCCGCAGTCGCCTCGAGCGGGACCTCGTCGCCCGCTCCGTCGAGCAGTGCGACGATCTCGCGGTGCACCGCGCGCAGGCTCGACTGCAGCGCGTCCCAGTCGAGCGCGTGCGGGTTCGCCGACTGAAGGCTCGCGGGAATCGGCTCGCCCACCGACCGCCCCGCCAGCAGCTCCGCGAGCTGCGCGACCGCCGGCCGATCGCTCTCGACGAGGTGGTCGACGACCTCCTGGATCGACCAGCCCGAGGTGGCGCGATGCTCGCGCGCGATCGCGGGCGGCACCGTGGCGATTAGCGATTGCAGCTCGGCGTACGTCTCACTCACACGACGGCGGATCGACTCGGCAGGCGCCTCGCTGCCGCGGCGCCGGGCATAGACGAGCGCACGGGCCTGCTCGGGGCGGAGCTCGGTCATCGTCACGTCCTCACCTCCGCGCTCAGCTCTTCTTCGGCGGGTGATACACGACCACTGGCCGGCTCGACTTCGCGTCCTCCGTCGTTGTGGTGACGACCGTGGTGTCGGGAGCGGGTCCGGTGCGCATGCTTCACGCCGCGAGTCTACAGCGACGACACCGACCACCCGGGAGCCTCGAGGGGACCGGCAGGACTACTGGAACGTCTCGCCGCCGCGGCGCAGCCACCCGGCGCGGTGACGCCCGTCGGGATCGTGATGGGTCCAGTGAACGATGCCGCCGCGCGCGTTCCAGACGTATTCGCCCCGAAACGACAGGACGTCGCCGACGCGCAGGGGCTCCACCCTCCGAGCGAGGTCGACGTTGTGCGCGACGAGGACCGTCGGACCCGAATCGACGCGCATGAGGAACCGCTGGTGGCGGCTGCCATGGAGGTCGTCGGGGAGGACCTTCGCCACGGTGCCCACGCCCTCGACGTCGACTCCCCGGGCGTGTCGTGCGAACGCCGTCGCCACCGAGGCGCCGGTCGCGCCACCGTCGTCGACCGAAGGAGCTGCGGTGCCGCGCCGCGGCTCCGGCGAACCGGCCCGCGGCGTTCGGGACGACTCCCGCTGCCGCGGCGCCGGCGAGTCCCCACGCTCGAGGTAGCCGATCAGCCCCGCGAGCGCCAGGGCTGCCAGCACCGCGAGAGCTCGGCGAAAGCCCTTCACCCTCGGCGGTCGCCTTCCGTTTCGATGCGCCCTTCCGGCTCGATGGACTCGGCGAGGATCATGGCCTGGGCTCAGCTTACGCGAGGCGCCCGCACCTTCCCGTGCCTACCGCCCTGCGACGCGCCAGACCACGTTGCCCACGTCGTCGGCCACCAGTAACCCGCCGCGCTTGTCGATGGCGACCCCCACCGGGCGCCCCATCGCGTCTCCGTTCTCCTTGACGAATCCCGTCAGCACGTCGATCGGCTCCCCCGACGGGCGACCACCGGCGAAGGGGACGAAGATCACCTTGTAGCCGCTGCGCGGCTTGCGGTTCCACGAGCCGTGCTGGCCGACGAACATCCCGTTGCGGAAGGGCTCGGGCAGCGACGCCCCCACCGACGACGCCAGGCCGAGGGAGGCCGTGTGCGCGCCGAGCGCATAGTCGGGCACGATCGCCTTCGCCACCAGGTCGGGCCGCTGCGGCTTCGGCCGCGCGTCGACGTGCTGGCCGTAGTAGCTGAAGGGCCAGCCGTAGAAGCCGCCGTCGCGCACCGAGGTCATGTAGTCGGGCACGAGGTCGCTGCCCAGCTCGTCGCGCTCGTTGACCGCCGTCCAGAGGGCGCCGCTCTCCGGCTCCCACGCCATCCCCACCGGGTTGCGCAGCCCGGAGGCGAAGAGCCGTTGCGCGCCGGTGGCCGGGTTCACCTCCCAGATCGCCGCGCGCCCTTCCTCCTCCGCCATGCCGTGCTCGGCCACGTTGCTGTTGCTGCCCACTGACACGTAGAGCTTCGAGCCGTCGGCGGAGGCGATGACGTTCTTCGTCCAGTGGTGGTTGCGCTCCCCCGCCGGCAGGTCGACCACCTTCACCGCGGGCGCGGTGATCTGCGTGGCGCCGCTCTGGTACGGAAACCGGACGATGGCGTCGCTGTTGGCGACGTAGAGGGTGTCGCCGACGAGCGCCATGCCGAAGGGCGAGTTGAGACCGGTCAGGAAGGCCGACCGCGTCTCGGCGACGCCGTCGCCGTCGGCGTCGCGCAGCAGCGTGATGCGGTTGGCGCTCGGCACCGCACCGCCCGCCTTCTTCTGGAACAGCTTGAAGAACCACCCCTTGATCCCGCGGTTGTCCTTCGGTCGCGGCGGTGCGTTGGTCTCGGCGACGAGCGCGTCGCCGTTGGGGAGCACGAGGAGCCACCGCGGGTGCACGAGCCCCTGCGCGAACGGCGTGACCGCGGTGCCGGCGGCGGCAGTCGGCGTGGCGCCCGCCGGCCAGCCCTTCGCGGTGACGACGTTGACGGTCGGGATCAGCGCCCGCTCCGGCTCGGGCAACTGCGGATTCGGACCGATGCCGGCAGCGACCGGGAGCCGGGCGGACGAAGCGCATCCCCCGAGGGCGAGCGCCAGCGTCAGCGCGGGCACGGCGGAGCGGAAGCGGCGCAGCGTGGATCTCGTCATGGCCGACCTCGCTGCCAGGCCGTGAGGGACGCCGTGAAGAAGGAGAAACCTGCGTCGTCAGGCCCGGCTCACCCCCGATGAGCAAGAAGCAGGCCGACGGACCCCGCGCTCGTGCGCTCCTGCGCTTGCCCCAGCGGCACTCGCCGGAGAGCAAGCCGGTGGACGCCCCGCACTCCGAGACCGGAAGCGGATGAGGCGGCGATTCTCCACGATAAGCTCCGGCCCGAGCGTGCATCCGCCGCGCTCGACACCCCGGAGGTTCCCCGCGTGCCCAAGGACCCCAGCCTGGAGGTTCTCTCCGCCGAGCCGTTCAACGCGCAGCCGCCGTTGCGCCGGCTCGTCGATTCGCCCGTGACGCCGCTCGAGCTCTTCTTCGTGCGCACGCACGCGCCGATCCCGCGGATCACCGAGACCGATTTCCGGCTGGAGGTGGCCGGCATGGTGGCGCGGCCGCTGCGCCTCCGCCTCGCCGACCTCAAGGCGAACTTCCCCGAGCTGGAAGTGACGGCGACGCTGCAGTGCGCCGGAAACCGCCGCGACGAGCTGATCCGCGTGCGGCCGGTGCCAGGCGAGACGCCATGGGGGGCCAGCGCCATCAGCACCGCCGTCTGGCGTGGCATGTCACTCGCGGCGCTGCTCCAGGGAGCGGGGCTGCTCGACGGCGCGGCGCACGTCGCATTCCTCGGGCTCGACGTCATCGAGAAGGAAGGCGAGCGCTTCGGCTTCGGCGGCTCGATCCCGGTGTGGAAGGCGATGCTGGGCGACGTCCTCCTCGCCTGGGAGATGAACGGCGAGCCGCTGCCACCCGAACACGGCTACCCGCTGCGCGTCGTGGTGCCGGGGTGGATCGGCGCGCGCAGCGTCAAGTGGCTCTCGCAGATCCGCGTGCAGAGCCAGCCCTCGGACAACTACTACCAGCAACGCACCTACAAGACCTTCCCGCCCCACGTCGACAAGACCACCGTCGACTGGTCGCAGGGGTTGATGCTCGGCGAGATGTCGCTGACCTCGGTGATCTGCGACCCCGGCGACGGCGCCGAGGTCGAGGCCGGGCCGGTGCGCGTGCGCGGCTACGCGCTCGCCGGCGGCCAGCGCGAGATCGAGCGCGTCGAGGTGTCCGCCGACCACGGCGCGCACTGGACGGTGGCCACGCTCACGGACGCCCCGGTGGGCGCCTGGCGGCTCTGGGAGGCGGAGCTCGAGCTGACGTCCGGCGCGCACGAGATCGTCTGCCGCGCCTGGGACTCGGCCGCGATCACGCAGCCCGAGGACCCCGCCCACCTGTGGAATTTCAAGGGGTACATGAACAACGCATGGCACCGCGTGCGGTTGTGGGCGACCGGCAACGACGCGGAAGCCGCGGAGGCGCCCGCCGCCGAGGTTCCTGGCGGCGAGCCGGGCGCGTCCGGCGCCGCCTGAGCGGTCGCCTCTACAGCGGTAGCCGCAGCGCAACCACCGTCACGTCGTCCTCGCGCGGCGCCCGACGGGTGAACAGCTCGAGGTCGGCGAGGACGCCGCGCAGCAAGGCCTGGGGGCCACCACCCACGTGGCGCGACAGGCTCTCGGAGAGCCGCTGGAAGCCAAAGGGCTCCTCGTCGCCTTCAGGGTGCGCCTCGACGACGCCGTCGGAGAGCAGCACCAGTGAGTCGCCCGCCTCGAGCAGCTCGGCGTGCAACGGCGGCTGCGCGTCGGCGCGCACGCCGAGCGGGTACGAGCTCGCCTCGAGCTCGTAGACCCTGCCATCGCGGCTGACCCGGTAGGGGAAGACGTGGCCGGCGCTGGCGTATTCGAGCCGGCGCCGCTGGGGATCGAGGACCGCGTAGGTCAAGGTCGTCAGCAGCCGCTTGCGCGCGCTCTGATAGACCATGCGGTTGAGCGTCGCGAAGACCGACGAGACCTCGGGGTCGAAGGTGACCTGCACCGCGAGCGCCGAGCGCACCATCGACATCACGAGGCCGCTCGAGACGCCGTGGCCGGCGACGTCACCGACGGCGATCGCCAGCCGGCCGTCCTCGAGGGCGAGCACGTCGTAGAAGTCGCCGCCCACCTCGCTGGCGGGCTGGTAGACGTGCGCGAGCTCGACGCCGTTGAGCTGCGACGGCAACACGGGCAGGATCGAGCTCTGGATCTCCCGCGCCGTCTCGAGCTCGACGCGCTGGCGCTCGCGCTCGGCGATGCGCCGCACGTGGGGCGGCACGTCCTCCCAGCGGTAGACGAGCTCGCGCCCGCCGTGGAGCTGGCGGACGCTGAGCAGGAACGGCAGCGCCAGGCCGAGCAGCGGCACGCATCCCTGGAGACGCATGCCGGGGTCGTCCGCCAGCAGCAGCGGCAAGCTCATCGTCAGGGCGCTGGCGGTGAGGCCTGTGAGGATCGCCGCCAGCAGGTCGGTGGCCCAGAAGACGAGCACCGGCACCGCCGCCGCGAGCAGCCAGATCGGCGCTCCGCTCGTCAGCGGCAGCGGCATGAACGGCGGCAGCGAGATGAGCATGGCGAGGAGGCCGGCGGCGAGCGCGCCTAGCGCCGGCGGCAACCGCCGCGACGCCAGCGTCGACAGGAAGAGACAGGAGACGAGGAGGGTCGCGAGGTCGTAGCTCAGGAGGCGCATCAGCTGGCCGAAGCCGTTCCATCCCGCCGAACCGAATTGCAGCTCGACGAGCAGCGAGCTGAAAGGCCAGGCACCGAGCCGCTGCAGCGGCACCGACACGGCAAAGAGCAGCGCGAGCAGGAACAGTCCGAGAGCGATGCCTCGCAGCGTCGAGCGGGCGACGGTGGCGTTTCTCCAGTCACCCTTCCAGAGCGCCTCGAAGGCGGCGAGCTTGCTCCCCCACCGCTCGCGCGCCCACGACTCGCCCACGCACCAGGCGAGGAAGCCGAGGCAGGAGATGGGGAGGATGCCGAACACGGTGCGGATGAGCAGCAGGAGCCAGGTCGTGAGGCTGCGCGAGGTCGGCCCGAACTGCACGCCCTCGGCGGCCGGCACCGCGTAGGTCGCCAGGAAGCCGAGCCCGGAGACGAAGACGAGGAGGAAGATCTGCACCCCGCGGCGCACCCCCACCTCGCCGGCGTGGTACTTGCGGGCGAAGAGGATCACCAGCACGACGAGGAGCAGGAAGGTGAAGATCTCGGTGGCGAAGAAGAGCAGGAAGTAGGGGCCGACGAGCTTCTGCAGCTTCTGCGGGTCCCGGGACTCCAGGTACACCTCGTAGCCGCCCGCCTGGTCGCCGAGGAAGCGGACGGCGAGGCCGTGCTGGCGCTCCGCACCGTAGAGTTGCTGCCGCGCGGGGAAGCGGAGCTCGAGGTCGGTGCGCTGCGCCCGCTGCTCGCTGCGCGGCACCGGCTCGCCGTAGCCCGCGAGGTCGAACCCGGCCGCCTCGAGCTGGGCGCGGGCGCGGGTCTTCGCCTCCTCGATGGAGAGCGCGCCTGCAGGGGCGTTCTCCGGCATCTTCCGCAGCAGCGACGTGACCTGGCCGCGCCGCGACACGTCGACCTTGTAGTCCCACTCCGCCGAGTTGGCGCCGCGGGCGAAGACCCTCACGCTCCAGCCGTAGAGGGCCTCCTCGATCGGGCTGCCGGCGAACTGCCTTCGTGCCGCGGAGCCCGCCTCCTGCACCGCGCGCTCGATGTCGGTGTCGCCGTGCCAGGCGACGGAGACGAGCGGCCGGTCCGGCACCGTCCCGATCTCCGGGATCCGCGCCAGGGCGATCTCCCGCGCCTCGCCGGCGTCGACCTCCCAGCCGCGCGGGAAGAGCGGGAAGACGTGCGGCAGCAGCAGGGCGATGGCCACCGCGGCCACCACGGCCAGGACGATCCAGGAGACGAGCTCGCGCGCGCGCATGACCGTTTGGAGGGCCGGGGAGTGACTTCCCTACCCTCTACGCACGAGCCTCTCGAAGGTTCGAAACGACCCTAGAACGCCTGGAGGATGAACGCCAGATCCTCGCCGATCGCCCGCAGGTTGCGGTTGAGCAGGTCGGAGTAGTCGCCGCCGGCGAGCCCCACCCCGGAGCGCCGCTCCTGGGTGAAGCGCAGCAGCACCTTGCCGCTCTCGGCGTCGACGACCTCGCCACTGAGCTTCACTCCCGCGGCCCCGGCGCCGAAGCCACCCCAATATCGCGCCGCCTGCGAGCCGGGGTTCATCTCCAGCACCTTGCCGCGAACGAGGAGGGTCTTGGGCCCAGGGCTCCCGCCGGAGGCGACCGAGGCGTCGAGGCGGCGCCCGTCGGCTTCCAGGTACCCCATGACGAACGGGGTCGCCGTGTCGCCGAGCACCTGCTTGACGGGGAGGTACGTGTTGTCGTCCTTCTCGGGCAGCTCCGTGTCCGAGCCGTCGAACTGCTCGACGACGATCTTCTCGTAGTCGGCGGCCGCGAAGGTCGAGACCACCTCGAGCTCATCGATCTCGTCGTTCCACTCGCTGTATTTGCCGGGCGCCGTCACGGACTTCTTCCCTCGCGCCAGCGCCGGCGCGGCGCACAGACCGACGATCACCAGCACCGAAGTCAGCAGGGCAGCAGCTCTCATGGGTCTCCCTCCTACTCAGAGGTTGTCGACGATCGCTTCTGCGAACTGCGAGGTCTTGAGAAGAGTGGCTCCGTCCATCTGGCGCTCGAGGTCGTAGGTGACACGCTTCTGCTCGATGGTGCGGGCGAGCGCCCGCTCGACCGACGCGGCGGCATCGCGCCAGCCGAGCCAGCGCAGCATCATCACCCCCGACAGGACCAGCGAGCCGGGATTGACCTTGTCCTGGTTGGCGTATTTCGGGGCCGTGCCGTGGGTGGCCTCGAACATCGCGAAGCCGTCACCCTCGTTGCTCCCGGGTGCCATGCCGAGCCCACCCACCTGCGCCGCGAGGGCGTCGGACAGGTAGTCGCCGTTCAAGTTGGTGGTGGCGATGACGTCGTACTCCTCGGGGCGCAGCAGCACCTGCTGGAACATCGAGTCGGCGATGCGGTCCTTGATCACCAGCCGTCCCTCGGGCACCTTGCCGCCGTGGGAATCCCAGAGCTCCTGCTCGGAGACCGTGCGCTCGCCGAACTCGTCCGCCGCCAGCTCGTACCCCCAGTCGCGGAACGCCCCCTCGGTGAACTTCATGATGTTGCCCTTGTGCATGAGGGTGACGCTCTCTCGGCCTTCGGCGAGGGCGTGCTCGACCGCCTTGCGCACCAGCCTCTTGCTGCCGAAGCCGGAGACCGGCTTGATGCCGATGCCGCTATCCTCACGCACCTCCTTGCCGAGCTCGTCGCGCAGGAAGCGGATGAGGCGGTGCGCCTCCGGCGAGCCCGACTTCCACTCGATGCCGGCGTAGACGTCTTCGGTGTTCTCGCGGTAGATCACCATGTCGACCTTCGCCGGTTCCTTCACCGGGCTCGGCACGCCGGGGTAGTAGCGAATCGGCCGTACGCAGGCGTAGAGGTCGAGGAGCTGACGGAGGGCGACGTTGAGGCTTCGGAAGCCACCGCCCACCGGCGTCGTCAGAGGCCCCTTGATGCCGACGCGGAAGCGCCGCATCGCCTCGAGGCTCGGCTCGGGGAGCCACTCCCCGGAGACGTCGCGCGCCTTCTCGCCGGCGAGGATCTCGTACCAGGCGATGGCCTTCTTGCCGTCGAAGGTCTTGGCGACTGCCGCGTCGAGCACCCGCCGGGTGGCGCGCCAGATGTCGGGCCCGATGCCGTCCCCCTCGATGAAGCAGATGACCGGACGGTCGGGCACCTCGAGCCGGCCGCCGCTCGTGCTCGGATGCCACTCGACCGCCTGGCCGTCGGCCGGCGGCTGCCAATCGAAGGCGCTGCTGCTCAAGGGGCCTCCTAGCGGGGGTGGGCGGCGTGATGGCGCGCGCCGCCCGGCGTTATATCACGGAGGCCGCAGAGGATCCCCGAGCGCGGCCTTACATCGCGCGCCGCAGCTCGTCGCGAGGCTCCACTTTGACCAGTAGCACAGGGACCTCGGCGAGGCGCTGCACCTCATCGGCCACGCTGCCGAGCAGCAACGTCTTCGTCGCCGAGAAGCCGTGGCTCGCCATCACGACCAGGTCGACGCCGCGCTGCGCCCGGGAGAGGATCTCTCGAGCCGGCGAGCCGAAGCGGACGTCGAGGTCGACCGTAGCGCCGGGCACGAGGAAGTCAGCGATGTCACCCAGCCTCAGCTCCGCCTGGTGGTGACACTGCCGGCGCGACGTCTCTCGCTCCGGAGAGAGGTCGTGCGAGTCCCATCGCGACTCCTCGATGACGTGGAAGAGCACGATGCGGGCGCCCCAGCGGCGAGCGATGGTGGCGGCCCAGCGGAGCGCCTCGCGCGCCTCGTGCGAGTAGTCGAACGGAACGAGGATGGTCCCCAGGTCGGCGACGGCTGGCGAGCCCTCGGCCTGGACGGTGAGCACCGAGCAGGGGCTCTGGTGAGCGACCTCGATGGCGTCGCTGCGCAAGAGCTGCCAGACGTTGCCGTGCAGGTCGTGCGAGCCCATCACGACGAGGTCGATCTCGTGGTCGACGACGTAGCCGACGATCGCCGACGCCGCCGTGAAGGCACGGCGGCAGGCCGTCACCAGCCGGACTTCGCGCAGGAACGGTTCGAGGGCCAGGGCCTGGAGCTCGGGCGGCTCGGTGGCGGCCGCATCGTCGCCCCGCATCGGCTCCACGTGCAGCACGTGGAGCTCGGCGTCGAGCTTCTTCGCCAGCAGGCCGGCGAGCGGCAACGTGCTGCGCGACCAGGGCTGGAAGTCGGTGGGATGCAGGATGCGCTGGATCTTCATGATGCGACCATGGGCTATGCCTCCTCACCGGCAGCGCGAGTGCCGGCTCAGGCGGTCTGCGCAGACTCCACCGGTGCCACGACCTCGACAGAAAGCCCGAGGCGGCCGACGAGCTCGCGCAGGGCGCTGCCCGTGGCGGGAAGCGCCTGGAGCATCTGGTTCAGGCCGGGCACGAGCCAGCTCGCCGAGCCACGCACGCGCGACGAGAAGAGCCAGTCCCACTCCGCACGCGAGCGGCTCTCCCAGCTTTCGAGGACGCGCAGGTTCGTAGTCCCCGCCAGGTTCGCCACGATCGCCGCGGCGAGCTCGTCGGCCTCGTGCAGCCCGCGGTTGAGGCTGTGCGAGGCGAGCGGCGAAGCCACGTGGGCCGCGTCGCCGAGCAGCCAGACCCTGCCGCGGCCCCAGGAGGCGGCGACCCGCCGCTCGAAGCGGGCGACGCCGCTCCAGCCGATCTCGCGCGGCGCACCGAGCCAGGGCGCCCGCTCCGCGAGCAGGGCTGCCAGGTGATCGCGCGAGCCCTGGTCGGAGATCCACCAGGGCGCGCGGTCCTTCGTGCGCACGCGGTCGCCGGCTGGCTCGGGAACCCGGAACGTGCAGCGCGACCAGCCGTCGCGCAACGGCCAGATGGCGTCGATCCCGTCGTGGCCGACGAGGAGTTGGACGTCGCGGCGGGCCAAGTTGGGCTCCAGCCGCACCTCGAAGGCGGCGAAGGTCTCCGAGGGTTGCCGCCAGCGGGCGGCGACCCCGAGCTGGCGCGCGACCATCGAGCGGTGGCCATCGGCGCCGAGCACGAAGCTGGGCCGCTCGATCCGTCGGCGGCCGACGACCGTGACGTTGCCGGCGAAGGCGTAGCCGCTGCTGTCCCGGATCAACTGGTCCACGGTCGCGGCAGGGCGATCGCCGAGCACGTCGAGCTGGGCCAGGCGCTCGTCCCACCGGACGACGACGCCGAGACGCGCCAGCTCCGCCTCCATCACCGCCTCCAGCCGGTCCTGCGGCACGGCGAGGCCGGAGCTGCGGCCGCCGGAAAGCCGCTCGAGACCGGCCCAGAGCTCCTCGCTCTCTCCCTGCATGAGGACTCCGTCGATCGGCTGCCCCAGCGGGAGCAGCGCGTCGAGGAGACCGAGTTGCTCGAGGAGCAACGCCGAGCGCGCGTGCAGCCCGACCGCATAGCTATGGCCGGCTCGTCGTGTGCCTTCGTCGATCACCTCGACGGCGACACCGGCCCGCGCCAAGGAAAGCGCCGTGAACATCCCCACGGGGCCCGCTCCGACGATCAAGACATCCGGGTCGCGCACGACGCACCTCCGTTCGGTTCCTGCGCATCGTCGCGCCTCCGCGCCCCGGGAAACACGCTCCGACGAGTGGTTCCGTTCCCACCCCATCGGGCGGCGAGGAGCACCCGCCACCCCTCGCGGGGCTGGACGGAAGGCCACCACCCCTACGCGGGCGGGTAGGCAGCGTCCACCCAGGAGCGCTTCGCCGCCCGACCCCGACTGGGTGTTTCCCGCAGCCGATGGGCCGCTAGGGTTCGCACCAGGAGGACCTGACGTCATGAGCTCCCAAGCTGTCACCGCGCCCGCCATCGAGAACGACCCCAGGGTTCCCCGGACCGCACGGCAGACGATGCGAGCGAACGTCTTCCACGGAGTGGACGACATCCGCGTCGAGGAGGTCCCCAGGCCCACGCCGGGCCCCGGCGAGGCGCTCCTGCGCGTCACGCTGACCACCATCTGCGGCACCGACCTCCACATCCTGCGCGGCGAGTACCCGGTTCGACCCGGGCTGATCATCGGCCACGAGCCGGTCGGTGTCATCGCCGAGCTGGGCGCCGGCGTCACCGGGTACGAGGTCGGGGATCGAGTCCTCGTCGGAGCGATCACCCCGTGCGGCCAGTGCCGCGCCTGTCTCTGCGGCCAGCACTCGCAGTGCGGCCACGGCGGGGGCTACGAGGCCATCGGTGGATGGCGCTTCGGCAACACCATCCACGGCGCGCAAGCCGAGTACCTCCTGGTCCCGGACGCGCAGGCCAACATGGCCAAGATCCCCGACGAGCTCAGCGACGAGCAGGTGGTGCTTCTCGCCGACATCGCCTCCACCGGCTTTTCGGGAGCCGAATCGGGCAAAGTGCGCATCGGCGACGCAGTCGTGGTCTTCGCGCAGGGCCCGATCGGGCTCTGCGCCACCGTCGGCGCGCGCCTGATGGGCGCCTCGCTGGTCGTCGGCGTCGACGGCGACGACGTACGGCTCGCGATGTCGAAGCGGATGGGGGCGGACATCGCGCTCGACTACCGCGAGGTGGACGTCGTCGACGAGGTCCGCCGCCTGACCGGCGGCGGCGTCGACGTGGCGATCGAGGCGCTCGGCACGCAACAGACCTTCGAGAGCGCGCTGCGCTGCTTGCGGCCCGGAGGCACGCTCTCGTCGCTCGGCGTCTACTCCGGCAAGCTGCAGGTGCCGTACGAGGCGTTCGCCGCCGGCCTCGGCGACCATCACATCGTCACCACGCTCTGCCCCGGCGGCAAGGAGAGGATGCGCCGGCTCCTCGAGGTGGTGCGTCACGGTCGAGTCGACCTCACCCCGTTGCTGACGCACACCTTCCCCCTCGAACGGATTCGCGAGGCCTACGAGCTCTTCGGTCAGCGCCGCGACGGCGTGCTCAAGGTGGCGATCCGGCCGTGAGCGGCGCCTTGACGCGAGGCAAGTGGCAAGCCCGGCGCGCCAACGCTCCCGACTGACCCATGAACCACGTCCTCATCGCGCTCATCGTGCTGGGACTCGTCGCGCCGACGCTTTCCTTCTGCATCACGGCTCGTGGGGGCGAGGCGGACGGTGAGCCGTCCGATTCGAACGAGCGTCGCCGTCGGCCCCGCTCCTAGGATTTCCCTATCTCCGACTCGCGGACTCCGGAACCGGCAGCCCGCCGGTCAGCCGAAGCACCGCTCGCATGCAAGCGTGCCCGGGATCGACGGGAACGCAGTGCATCATCGGGCAGCCGCCAGGGATCACGCTGATGCCGTGCAGCCGGCAGCGGTCGATGGCTTCGCGGGACACGCTGCCCTGGCCGAACGAGCGGTGGATCCAGACCTGTCTCACTCCGAGCACGGCACACTGATCGACGACGGACGCCGAGACCTCCGGCTTCGTGACGATGACCACGCCCTCGACTCCGCCTGGAACCGCGGCAAGGTCGCGATAGCAGGGGTCGCCTTCGGCCTGCTGCGCGTTCGGGTTGACGGAGAATACCTGGTGCCCGGTCTGCCGGAGCTTGCGATAGATCAGGTTCGCAGGTGAGGTTCCGTCGCGTGAGACACCCACCACGGCGATTCGGTCGCGAGCGAGAAACTCTCGGGCGGCCTGCTTGATGTCTCTCGTCCTCGGCTTGGTGCCGTTCATCGCGAGACTCCTTTGAATCGTTTGCCGCCCTCCCCGGGCTGGCTGGCGACGTGACTGCCCATGACTCGCCGGAGCCTTTCGTAACCCAACGCGAGCTCGTCGCCGAGGAGCAGAGCAGCCTCTTGCAGCTCACTCCCCGCGGCATCGGAGAGCGCATCGAGCCGGTTCACGGTGCGTTGGAGCTCCGGCCACCGTTCTTCGAGCCGCTCCCACTCGTCCCGTACCTCGGCCCGCATGAGGTGCGCCTCGAGGTGGAGCTGGTCGCGCAGCCGCGCCACTCTCGCGCGAGTGGTGCCGAGGCCGGAGACTTTCTTCGTCGCTGTTGGTGTGGTCATCGCAGCCTCCTTGTCATTGGAGATCCCTCTTCGCGTCGGCCGGGCCGCAGATGCGGGCTCAGCACTGCTCGCATCGCCTCCAAACTAGGGCGACGCCTCTTTGAGCCCCACAGCTCGGCGGGCGGGAGCGATCGCAGGTGCAGGCGGGAGTGCCCCTACCCTGCCGGGTGGGAACGGCGAGACCCACCCGAACGCGCGATTCGACCCACCTCCACGGTCGGCGAGGAGACGCGCGGTCGCCGGTAGGTTCCATGGTGGCCAGAGACCTTCCAAGGGAGATCCGCCATGGCGACGCGTCACCTTCCCGAGAGATTCACCGCACTGGCCCCGCAGCCTCTGCAGCGCATCCTCGTCGGCGCTTCGCTCGACGATGGGGACGAGAACTTGCTGGAGGCGGCGGGGTCGATCGCCCAGGCCACCGGTGCGAGCCTGGTCGTGCTCCACGCTGCGGAGCCCCTGGATGAACAGTGGGCTCTCGACACCGGCCTCGCGTCCACCGACGACCTGCGCGCGCGGCTGGCGGCACGAGCCGAGCGGTTGATACCCGCCGGCGTGCGCTTCACGACCGGGATCCGGCCCGGTGTTGCCCACCGCGTGATTGCGGAGGTGGCGGAGACGATGTCTCCGGATCTCATCCTCATCGGCGCCACGGCGCGTGAGGGGAAGCTGCTCGGCTCCACCGCGGAGCGCGTGGTGCGCAAGGCCACGGCTCCGGTGCTCGTGGTCCGCGGCCGCTTCGCCATCCCTCCGCGTCGCGTCGTCGCTCCCGTCGACCTCTCGGACCTCTCCGCCTGCGGCTTTCACTGTGGGCTGGCCATGGCCTCGCGCCTCGCCGCCGGCAGAGAGATCGACGCCGTCGTCCTGTTTGCGATCGGCTTTCTCGATCCGATGTCGGAGGAGATGCGACTCCGTCGTTGGTCCACGGAAGAGATGACGGCGAAGGCCCACGATCGCCTCGACGAGTACGTCGCCGGCCACTTGCCCGACGCCCGCCTCGCGACCGAGAACCGGGTCGTCCTCGGCCCTGCACGCGAGTCGATCCTGGGCGCCGCCCAGCTCGCCGATGCCGACCTCATCGTCATGTCGACCCACGGCCATGGCGGCTTCGAGAGACTGATCCTCGGCAGCGTCGCGGCCACCATCGTGCGGGAGGCCCAGTGCAGCGTGTTGCTCGTCCCTCCTCAGGCCGCCTTCTGCGACCAGATCGCGGAGGCCGTGCTGAGCCAGACGGCACCCTGCAAGACGGCGAGCCGATAGCTCCGAGACGGAACGACCAGTCGCGCCGCCAGCCCGGCACGCCATGGACGGTTGTACCGCGGGCGGGCTCGCCGCGTCCGGGGACGGGGCGCGCGCGGCACGCGAGAGGACGGGACACGGGCTACCCCAGGGTGGCTGTGAGTGGAGTCGCGCTGTCCCGCTCGGCCTAGAGGAGTGGCGAGAGCCAACGCGCGGTTCGATCGGCAAGCCGGTCGAGCGCGCGCCGACTCGAGAACGAAGTCGTCGTGACCTCTCTCGATCGCGCGAGATCGTGCCGGAAGATCTCTTCGACGCGCTCGGCACAGCGCGCGTCGAGCACGACGAGGTTGCATTCGGCGTTGAAGAGAAACGATCGGAAGTCGAGATTGGTCGAGCCCACGACGGAGACGTGCCCGTCCGCCACAAGGCTCTTGGCATGCAGGACCGCGCCCTGGTATTCGAAGATCCGGACCCCGCTCTCGAGCAGGTCACCGTAGTAGCCGCGGGCAGCCCGTTGCAGCACCGGCACGTCCGCGACGCCGGGGAGGAGCAGCCGGACGTCCACTCCCCGGCGCGAGGCCTCGCCCACCACTCGCAGGCCGAGCCGTCCCGGCGCGAAGTAGGGGTTGGTGATCCAGAGCCGCTGGCGAGCCGCGCCGGCGATCGCGGCAAGGACCGCAGCGGACTCGCGGTGCCCGCGTCCTGGCCGTGAATCGAGCAACAGCACCTGGGCGCCAACGTCGACTCGATCGGCATGGAACAGAGGCTCGAAGCGCAAGG
>Ga0075421_100000363_pt1 | contig 45953 bp, 43 predicted proteins | sample SoiMetdeltSBSDD5_FD_75292 | JGI IMG/M metagenome (GOLD analysis project Ga0075421, IMG submission 75292) | Bulk soil microbial communities from a Populus tree surrounding site in Tennessee, USA - Soil MetaG P. deltoides SBSDD5 | ecosystem: Environmental > Terrestrial > Soil > Tree plantation... | reverse complement strand
CGCCTTGATCTCCTGCAGGATGAAGGCGGAGATCTCCTCCGGGCTGTACTCCTTCTCGCGGATCTGGATCTTGACGTCGCCGTTGCCGGCCTGGACGACGGCGTACGGGAGCACCTGTCGCGCCCGCTGCACCTCTTCCGAGTGGTACTTGCGGCCGATCAGCCGCTTGACCGCGAAGATCGTGTTCTGCGGGTTGGTGATCGCCTGGCGCTTGGCGATCTGGCCGACGAGGCGGTCGCCGTCCTCGGTGAAGCCGACGATCGACGAGGTCGTGCGGCTCCCCTCGCGGTTGGGGATCACCTGCGGCGAGCCGCCCTCCATGATCGCGGCGCAGCTGTTGGTCGTCCCGAGGTCGATGCCGAGCACCTTGCTCACGCGCCACACCTCCACCGCGCCGGCTCACGGCTCGACCGCACCACGCTCAAGACGAACCCTTCTCCCAGCGCTCGGCGGGCATCGCCACGCGCACCAGGGCGGGACGGAGCAGCTTGCCGTGCAGCGTGTAGCCGCGCTGCAGCTCGTCGACGACCATCGGCACGGTCACCGTCGCGTCGTCGACCCTGGCCACCGCCTCGTGCAAGGCGGGATCGAAAGGCGCGCCGAGAGCCGGCACTTCGACCACGCCGCGCTGCCGCAGCAAGTCCGTGAACTGCCGAAGGGTCAGCTCGACCCCGGTCTTGAGGTCTTCCACGGTGCCACCGGCTGCCAGGGCTCGCTGCAGATTGTCTACGACCGGCAGCAAGTCGCGCAAGGCATCGCCGACGGCGTACCGCTTGAGCTCGTCGCGCTCGCGCTCGGCGCGGCGCCGGTAGTTCTCGAAATCGGCAAGGGTGCGGATCGAGCGATCGCGGAGGTCGGCGAGCTCGGTCTGCAGCTCGGAGACGGCGCTGTCGGTGGTGGCGTCCTCGCCGACAACCGCATCCAGCCCCTTCGACCGCACCTCCGCCTCCTCTTCGCGGCTCGACACTGCGGCGAGGGCCTCGCGGGTGAGCTCGTCGACGTCGACAGACTCCTCGTCGTCGAGGTCGAGGAAGAGGTCGGCTTCGCCCTCCTCGGGCGGCTGGTCATCTCTGGGGTCGTCGTCGCGCTCGGCCATCGTCTCGCGTCCTCGGCAGGTCTCGTCTTTCAGCGGGCGATATTTTCACAGCCCGGCTTCGGGTGGGCTTCCCAGAGCGGGCTTTCGACGAGAAAGCAGCGGGGCCGCTTCGCCTCAGCCCTCGAAGGTGCGGGCGAGAGCTTCACTCAAGGTATCTGCGAGGTACTCGACGAGGGGGATCACCTTGTCGTACTCCATCCGCGATGGGCCGAGGATGCCGAGGCTGCCGAGCACCCGCTCGCCGGAGCGATAGGGCGCCGCGACCAGGCTGAAGTCGAGCTCGGAAGTCAGCTCGCTGTCGTCACCGATCCAGGCCCGCACGCCGCCTCCGGCCAGGCACTGGTTGAGCAGCCGGACCAGCTTGGCCTTGTCGTGGAAGGCCTCGAAGAGCCGCCGCACGCGCTCGAGGTCGGCCAGCTCGGGCTGGTTCAGCAGCTCGGCGGTGCCGTCCATGAGCAGCTCCGGGGCGCCCTCGGAGAGGCTCTTCCGCGCCAGCGCGATCGACAGGCCGAGCAGGCGGTCGACCTGCGCCCGCTCGTCGTCCATCGCCACGAGCAGACGGTCGCGGATCTCGCGCATGGTGAGCCCGCCGAAGGTCTCCGTCAGGTAGTTCCCCGCCCGTACGAGCTCTTCGCGGCCGACCGGCTCCTCGATCTCCACGAGCTTGCTGTCGATGAAGCCGCTCGACGAGACCACGACGCAGAGCACCCGCCGCCCCGCCACCGGCACGAACTCGACGGTTTTCAGGACGGTGTCGGCGAGCGCCGGGATGAGCACCACACCCACCTGGTGGGTGAGCTCGGAGAGCAGCTGCGAGGCTGCCGCCACCCGCTCCTCGCTGTGGCTGGCAGCGTCGAGATGGCTGTCGATGTAGCGCCGCTCCTTGACGGGCACGGTGCGCTGCCGCATCAACGATTCGATGTAGAAGTGGTACCCGGCGGGGGTCGGCACCCGCCCCGCGGAGGTGTGGGGCTGCCGCAGGTACCCCTTCTCCTCGAGGTCCGCCATGATGTTGCGGATGCTCGCCGAGGAGAGCCCGTGACGCTCCTGCTTGGCGACCGACCGCGAGGACACCGGCTCGCCGGCGGAGATGAAGCTGTAGATGACGTCGCGCAGGACCTCGCGGTCGCGGCCGGTCAAGGCGCGCGCGGCGGGATTGGCGGACGAACGGCCGGCGGATCGCATCTGGATGACGTCTGGATGTCGCAGGTGGCGGCTAGCACTCGCTGTCGGCGAGTGCCAACACAGAGGATACCATGTCACGGCAGCCAAAGGACTTCCGGATGACCGACCGCCCTATCTGATGACCGAAGGAACCCTGTCGGGCATGCGCTTCTCGCTCGTCGGCCCCGGGCGGGTGGGCAGCAGCGTCGCCCGCTGGCTTCTCGCCCGCGGCGCCGCGCTCGGCGCAGTGGCGCGGCGCCGGGGAAGCCGCCTGCCAGGATGGGCCGTCGCTGCCGGTGCACGCGCCGCGCGCCTCGACACCGTCGACTCGGCCGGGGACGACCTGCTGCTCCTCGCCGTGCCCGATCCGGAGCTCCCCGCGGTGGCGGCGACCCTCGCCAGCCGGCCGCAGGCGCGGGTCGCTCTCCACGTCTCGGGGCGGCTCGACGCCGAATCGCTGGCGCCGCTGCGCTCCGGCGGGAGCGCCGTCGGCAGCCTCCACCCGCTACGCGCTTTCCCGCGCCCCCTGCCGTCGCTGACGGTGGCGCGCCGCACCTTCCTCGCGCTCGAGGGCGACGCCGCGGCGCTCGCCCTCGCCGGCCGCATCGCCGCCGCGCTGCCGGCCCCGCACGCGGAGATCGCCTCGGCGCTCAAGCCGCTCTATCACCTTGCCGCCACGCTCGCCGCCGGCGGTGCGGTGACCGTGCTCGGCGGGGCCGTCGACCTGCACCGGCGCGCCGCGATGCCCCCGGCGGCGGCGGCGGGCCTCGTAGAGCTCGCCCGCGGCGCCCTCGCGGCAGTCGACGCGGCGCAGCCGGTCGCCGCCATCACCGGCCCCGTCGCCCGAGGGGAGAGCGCCTATCTCGGCCAGCTCGCGGCCCTCCGCGAAGCGTTCCCGGCACTCCATCCGCTCGCCGTCCTCATCGCCCTCGAGGCACTCCGGCAGCTCGCCGGAGAGGGACCCCTCTCGACCTCGCAAGTGGCTCTGCGCTCAGCACTACGCGATATTTGCGGCGAGTCTGCTTTTCTTGACCCCCTACTGGCCTGGGTGTAATCTCCAAGGTCCATCCGAGCCGAGGCTCGAAGCCGCATGGTCTTCTTCAATTACAGCACCATGCAGATGGCTGCGAAGGTCGTGTATTACGGCCCCGGCCTCTGTGGGAAGACCACCAACCTCCAGTACATCTACGCCCGCACCGCCAAGGAATCCCGCGGCGAGATGGTGTCGCTGGAGACCGAAACCGACCGTACCCTCTTCTTCGACCTCCTGCCCATCGACGTGGGCTCGATCGCCGGCTTCGCCACTCGTATCCAGCTGTATACGGTGCCGGGCCAGGTCTTCTACAACACGACGCGCAAACTGGTGCTCAAAGGGGTCGACGGGGTCGTCTTCGTCGCCGACTCGCAGCGCCCGATGCTGCAGGCGAACATCGACTCCTTCCGCAACCTGGAGGAGAACTTCAACGAGATGGGGTTGTCGATGGACAACATCCCGCTCGTCCTCCAGTACAACAAGCGCGACCTGCACGACATCGCCTCGGTCGAGGAGCTCAACCAGGCGATGAACCGGGGCAATTGGCCCCACTTCGAGGCCTCGGCGCTCACCGGGACCGGCGTTTTCGAGACGCTCAAGGGTGTCTCCAAGCTCACCCTGCTTTCGCTCAAGAAGCGGCTGGCGAAGGACCAGCCGGTACGCGGCGGTTCGCGCCCGCAGCCCGTGTCCCGGCCCGCTCCGGCGCCGGCGCCGCCGCCCCCGCAGCACGCCGAGCCGGCGCCGGTCGGCGTCGCCGCAGCACCGCCGCGGCCGCACCCGCCGCACCACGCGGCGCCCGCCGCCACGGCACCCGCCCCGGCGCCCGTCGCCGCGGCTCCGCCGCCCGCCCCCGCGCCCGTGAGGCACGCGCCGCCGCCGCCGGTCGCTGCGCCACCGCGGCCCGTCGCGTCGCCACCTCCCGCGGCCGCGCGCCCTGCTGCCGCCAGGGGGAAGACCCAGAGCGACGTGCTCGCCGAGCTCGAGAAGATCCGGCGTCAGGCCCTCCGGCCGGTCGCCGCCCCGACGGTGGCCCCGATCCCGTCTCCCCCCGCCGCCGGCCCGCAAAGTCAAGCCCCCACGATGCCGGCGCCGTCGTCGGTCTCCTCGAACGGAAAACACGAGATCAGCCGCGAGATCCAGCTCACCCTCAAGCGGGGTGACTTCGAGCGGGCCAAGCGCTTCCTTCTCACGCTGCAGGTCGAGGACGGCCAGCACCAGGTGATGGAGGCGGTGCGCGACTTCCAGGTCGACCTCGGCGGCATGCCGCAGCACCAGAAGGTGGTGCTGCGCCTCAACATCGCGCTCCGCACCAAGGAATAGCGGCGCCGGCGCGGTTCCCGGATGGTGCGCACGGCGCACCCTACCCGGATCCCTGAGTACCTTCACGAGCCAGGCGAGCTCGCGCTCCGGCGTAGGGTGCGCCGCGCACCATCCGGGTTTCTTTCCGGCAGCGAGCCGCATCCAAAGAGGCAAGGCGGTGGCCGTGCGCCCCGCCAAGGAGGCACTCATGACCGCTCGCCGCTGGCTCTCGGGCTTCAGGCTCCTGCTCCTCGTTTCGCCGCTTCTCACATCCTGCTCCGCCGAGGCGCGTTCGTGGGGCGCCGAGCGCGGCGCCCGCCTTCCGCTCGCCGACGGCTCCATCGAGGTGGCGCTTCGTCCCGACCACGGACCGGCGCTCGCCCTCACCCCGGACGGGCCCCACCGCTGGATCTTCGAGGGCCGCACCTCGCCGCTCGTCGGTGGCTCCTATTCGATCGTCCTCAAGAACCGCACCAGCGAGCGCCTGAAGATCGTCGTCGGCGTCGACGGGCTCAACGTCTACGGCCGCGAGGTCGTCGCCGGCAGCTCGGCCGAAGACGTCGGCTCCATCGTCCAGCCCTGGGGCGAACGCACCCTTCCGGGCTGGCAGCTCGACAGCGACCGCGCGCAGCGCTTCGTCTTCAGCCCTCCCGAGTGGAGCGAAGGCGAGGGGCGCACCGAAAGCGAGATCGGCATCGTGTCGGTGCAGGTCTACCGCGAGTGGCATCCGTACCCGCTCGGCTACGAATACGAGAAGGACTCCGCCGAGGGAGGTGCCCGCGCCGAGCGGCAGCGCCGCAACGAGCCGTCCGGCGCAACGGCGCCCGCGCCGCCCGCCGCGCGCGCCCCCATCGGCACCGCCTCCGGCGACGACGTCGACAGCTCGGTGCGCACCGTCCGCTTCGTGCCCGCCACCGCCTTCCCGGAGGTCTGGGCGACCATCGACTACGGCAACGCCGAACGCGCCTCGCACACGCGTCCCCGTCCGCGCCCGCGGGAGTGGGACTATGAGCTGCTCGGCCTCGACGTCGACGCCGCCGCCGACGGCACTCGCATCGTCGCCGTCGAGCCGGGCTCCCCAGCCGACACCGCCGGCCTCGAGGTCGACGACGTCATCGTCCGCATCGACACCGCCTACGCGCCGAGCCCGTCCGTGACGCGCCGCATCCTGCGCGACAAGGAACCGGGCGAGTTCGCCTTCGTGCGCGTTCGCCGCGGGCGTCACGAGCTGGCGGTGAAGATCCGCTCCTGAAGTCCCTGCCGTGGGCGAAGCGTCCGATGCGACACGCGCACCCTTCGAGGACGCCGCGGGGGCCGTTCCGCGTAGGGTGCGCACCGCGCACCATCCCCTCTTCGGCGATCGCACCCGGGACGGTGCGCGATGCGCACCCTACTGGCGGATGAACACCGTCGAGTCGTAGGAGAGGAGCCGTTCCTCGCCCGGCGCGAGATCGACCGTCCAGCGCAGCTCCTGGCGGGGATTGATGGCGCGCAGCCCCTTGCTCACCCGCGTCGCCTTCGGGTCGCCGGTGGTGGCGTTCACCTCGCCGGAGAGCGACTTGGTCACCTCCACGCGCGCCGCCGAGTCGAGGCGGCTCCTGAGCCGCAGCTCGCCGCGCAGGTGCACCTGGTCGTAGCGGTAGCCGTTGAAGGTGACCGCCTCGCGCTTGCGGTCGACCTCCGACTCCGCCTGCTCGGCGACGACCCGCAACGCGCGGTTGATCCGGATCGTCGCCTTGTCTCCGACGTTGGTGAAGGGCGCCAGCCCCTGGCCGACGATCTGCCCGTCGCTCTCGAACTCCGCCGCCGCCGTCGTCAGCGGCAGCTTGGCGGTGTTGGTCAGTCGGCAGGCGTGCCACACCTCCTCCACGTCCGGGTCGGCGTCGCCGCGCGGCGAACGGTAACGCTCCTCGTCGTCGAGGGCGTCGGCGATCTCCCAGGTGTAGACGTGCTCGTAGGGCATCTCGGCGGTGAAGAGCGGCACCAGCGCCGTCTCCCCCATGCGCAGCGTCGTCGGCGGCAGCGGATAGAGGAAGAGGTCCTCGGTCTCGCGTCCCACGGCCGGAGGCGCAACGTCGATCGCCGAGTCCCATCCCGACTCGTTGGCTCCGACGAAGCTCTGCTGGCCCACGCCTCGAGTACGAGCCGCCGTCTCGGGGCCCTGCAGGCGCTGGAGGAAGCTCTCGAGCGGCTGGCTCAGAGCGATCGGGCTCGGCACGTTGCCGAACCGCAGGTAGGGGAAGCCGGTGACGAGCTCCACGGCGACGCCGTCGAGGTCCGCCACCTCGTTGACGATCTCCGCCTGCGCCGACACGCGTGCGGTCCCCGCCCGCGACAGGTCGATGCGGTAGCTCGGCGCCCACGAGATGCCGCGCGCGAGGTAGCTCACCGACACCGCGCGACCGCCGGCAGGCCGCGCCAGCTCGAGCCGCAGCGAGGGCCGCGTCGAGCGCCGCTCGACGACGGTGACCGGATCGTCGCCGTCGAACCACACACGGGTGACGGTGCTCGGGTCGAAGGCGACCGTGCCCTCGGCGGTGCGCAGGAAGGCGAGCCCGCCTCCCGCGCGCTGTGGGCGCGGCGCGTTGATCCAGCCGGCGCGGTTGCCCCATGGGTCGACGATGCTCCAGGGGTCCGAGCCGCCGGGCGGCCGCGCGCCCATGCGGTACGGGCTCTCGGCCGTCGGCGCGCTCGGTGGCACGACCCGTGTCAGCGTCCCGCTCACCAGCTTGTCGAGCTGGACGGTCATCCGGCGGCCGACGTTGGCGGCGATCAGCTCGCCGATCGACTCCACGTCGACCTGCTCCGCAACCTCCTCGTTGCCGGCCTTGAGGCTCGCCACCGCGGTGTCCCGGTCGTAGCCGAGCCAGAAGGTGCCGTAGGAGGCGATCGGCAGCGCGCCGAAGGTGACCGCCGTCGCGCCCGCCGGCAGCGTCGCGCTGCTGCGAAAGTAGCCGAGGCCGTTCTTGAAGAGCGCCACGCGTTCGATGCGCAACTCGACGCGTGGGGGCTGCACGCCCTCGGCCGCAAGCGCGGCGACAGCGCAGGTCGCGGCGGCGCAGAGAGTGGCACCGACGAGCAGGCAAGTGGCGGGCGCGCGCAGCGAGCTCATCGGCGACACCTCCCCGAACAATGCGAGATCGAAGCTGATCGCAGGCGGCTGGACTCTAGCGCACGCTCTCACCGAGCTGGAGGCGAGCTGGAGGGGCCGACCGGGAACGCCGAGGGCACCACGACGAGCGCGCGTCGGCGGGCGGCAGTCACGGTGCGAAGCGGTCCTTGAGCCGGTTGATGGGGCCCTCGAAGAACCGCCAGGAACCGAAGGCGAGGAGGACCAGCACGAGCGGCCAGAGGAGTCGGCTCCGAGGGCCGGAGAACGCGATGTCCGCCCAAGTCGGCCAGCCCGGAAGTCGAGCACTTCCGATGCTGCCGATCGTGCCCCAGATGAAGGGGACGAGATTGTGAAAGACGTAGAGGCCGTAGCTGCGGCGGCCGAGCTCGGTCACCGGCTTCCACTCCCAGAACCGGCCGATCCACGACGCCGGCCGGTCGCCGAGGGCCCAGAAGAGGACACTCAGCGCGAGGATCGACGAGGCAGTCCGGCCGAAGGCGAACCAGACCGGCGGTGCGATCCGGAACGTCGCGATGAAGAGCGCACACGGGACCCCCAGACGCCAAGACCACCGCTTGAGCTTCCCGAGCAGAGGCGACGCGTCGCCATGCACGGCGACCGCGGCTAGAGAGCCGAGCCCGAGGCCGTCGAAGCAGGCCGGCGTGAGGATGTTCCAGAAGCTCATCGAATCGACGTCGCCGGCCGAGGTGAGGACCCCGAGGGTGCGCAAGGCGATCGCGGCGGCAACACCCGAACCGATCAGCCACAGCAACGTTCGACGCGAGAGCGTGAGGACGGCCAGGCCCCACACCAGGTAGTACTGCTCCTCCACGGCGAGGCTCCAGAAGTGCGAGAGGAAGCCGTCCCACCTGCGGGCAGTGAACAAGAGAGAGTTCTGGAGGAACGCGACGTACCACGGCCAGCTCGAGCGGATCGACACGTGCGTGACCTGGCTGGGCCAGAGCGCGGCGAGGGCGAGCACCGCGTAGTAGAGGGGGAAGAGCCGCAGGGCGCGTCGTGCGTAGAAGTCACCGAGGGCGCGTCCTACCGACTTGCGACCCGACTCCACGACCGTGCGAAACCGGAGAAGGATGCCCGTGATCAGGTATCCGGAGAGCACGAAGAACAGATCGACACCGAGCTGACCGTTGGGAGTCCAGTTGATCCAGCTCGTTCCCGGCAACCAATGGTGCAAGATGACCAGCACCACGGCTGCGGCCCGCAGACCGTCGATGCGGCGGTTGTAAGCGATCAGGGTGCTCAAGGGTTCCGCACACCGCCAACCTCGGTGTCAAGGCGCACCAATGCATCCGGATGGCGGCGCTGGGAACCCATCAGTTGCCTTCCGAGGCGCTCTCCCCCTGACTGACGGGTGCATGGCACAGTGCCCCGGCGGCGCATCGGTGGCGTCGCATCCCAGCGATTGCGTAGACAAATAACATAATCAATGGCCAAACTGAATTCAAACGCCGAGAGTCAACTGCGTGCAGCGAACATCCAGCGCGACGCCCGTGGCGTACCGCCAACCCTTTGGACAGTGGGACAACTGGGCGTCGGGTGCTCAGGCAACCGACACGCTCGCTTCGGCGTGGGGCCCAGGGGATCTCGGCAACACAACGCGACTGGTTCGTGACCCACTGCGACGGGGCGCTGCGGACACGGAAGCCGTGACCGTGGTCCAGACTGCTGAGAAACGCCCGTTCGCCCACATACTCCGCGAGCATGCGGGCGGCTTCGAGCGCCTGAGCACGCCGTCGCCCATCACTCCACGCTGACGTGTACCAGGCGTCCCTCTCCTACCCGAGCGAGATCGTCCCGATCCTCGAGCTGGCGCTGTCGCTGGTCGCGGCGCTGCTCGCGCTCTGGCGGCCGCGGCGGCTCGAGCGGCCCTTGCGCACGGCCTGGCGGTGGCTCGGTGCGCTCGGGTCGCGGCGCGCGGTCCTGGCTAGCGCGACGTTCGGTCTGCTGGCAAGCGCCGCCAGCATGATCTGGCTCGGCCCGCCGATCCCGCGCATCTCCGACGAGTTCGGCTATCTGCTCGTCGCCGACACCCTCGCCCACGGTCGACTCACGAACCCGACGCCGCGCGTACCGGAGGCCTTCGAGGCGATTCACGCGGTGGTGCGGCCGAGCTACAACTCGAAATACCCGCCGGGGTCGGCGGTGCTTCTCGCCGTGGGACAGCGGCTCGGGCACCCGGCGATCGGCATCTGCCTCGGCGCGGCGCTCCTCGCCGCCGCCTGCTGCTGGTTCCTCCAGGGCTGGGTGCCGCCGCCATGGCCCCTCGTCGGGAGCTCGCTCCTCGTGCTGCGCGTCGTCGGCAGCTACTGGGGGCAGTCCTACTGGGGGGGAGTGGCGGCAGCGGTGGGTGGGCTGCTGTTGTATGGCGCGCTGCCGCGGCTCCAGACGCGCGACGGCGGCGCGGGCCGATTGGCGTGGGGCCCGCTCGCGCTCGGCGTCCTCCTGCTCGCCACCACCCGGCCCCTCGAGGGCGCGCTCGCCGTGCTGCCGGCGGCAGTGGTGATCGGCGCCGCCCTCGTCCGTCACCGGCGACACTGGCTTCACTCGGGAGAGAGGCGTCGGGAGGCTGTGGCTCTCGCGCTGGCGCTGGCGACCGCCGGAGTCGGCATCGGCGCCTACAACCGGGCCGTGACCGGCAATCCGCTGCGCATGCCGTATCAGCTCCACGTCACCACCTACGGCGTCGACGCGGTGAGCCCCTACTTCGCTCCACCGCCGCCGGTCACCTACTCGTCGCCCGTGCTCCGAGCCCACCTCGCGAAGGACTTCCCCCGTCCGCGGTCCTGGCCGGAGGCGCTCGCCAAAGGCGCCGGCAACTTCACCCGCATGATCTTCTTCATCAGCGGCGTGCCGCTGATGATCTTCGCGGTGCTGGCGCTGCGGCGCCTGCCGCGCGGCCGGCGGCTGACGCGCTGGAAGCTCTTCGCCCTCCTCTGCAGCCTGCTGCCGGCGCTGCTGCACACGGTGACCGCCTGGTGGTTCCCCCACTACAGCGCGGCCGCCACGGGTCCAGTGATGCTCCTCGCCGTGCTCGGTATGCGCGAAGCGTCGGCCGTGCGCTGGCGTGGGCGCCGACTCGGGCCGTGGCTCGCCGCCGGCGCGCTGCTCGTGCGGGTGCCGATGACGCTCGTCGAGCTCCCCGCCTTTCGCCCCGACCCCGAGGACTCGAGCCGCTTCGTGCAGGACCTCGAGCGCGACTTCGCCGCGCGCGGCGAGCGCGCCGTCGTCGTCGTCGACGACCGCCTCCGCGCCCGCGAGGAGTGGGTCTACAACCCCGCAGACCTCGAGCGGGCGCCGGTGCTCTGGATCCAGGATCTCGGCCCCGGTGTCACGGCGCGGGTGGCCGCCGCCTACGCGCCGCGGCGCGTCTACCGCCTCGTCCCCGACGAGGACGACGGCCCGCCGCACCTCATCGCGGCGCGCCCGGAGGCGCCGCCCGAAACACGTTCACCAGGTTAGCGGGGGCAGTAGCTGGGCGACGAGCATCCCCTCCTGCGTCCATCCCGGCAGGCCGACGGCGTCGGGACGGACGCGGCGAGCGACGAGGTCGGCGTCTTCGATCGCAACGGCTCGCGGGCGGCGGGATGAGACCCCTTCGCCGGGCGACGGCGAAGCCGCCGGCACGGCCGCCGCCGCGATGACCGCGGCAGCCTGGCGCTGCGCGAAGATCTGCTCGTCCTCGGCGTCGAAGAGGACCCGAACCATGCCGCCCCGCGCGCCCGCCGCGCTGCAGTCGCGCGGCGTGACCACGCGGTGCTGGCCGGGTCGCCGCGGACCCATGATCGAGCCGCGCGGCCCGGTGGGATCGTCGGCCAGCCCGAGCAAGTGCCCGATCTCGTGCGCGAGCTCCTCGACCAGCGGGAAGCAGTGGGTGCCGTCCATCTGTCGCGCGAAGATCTCGATCGACGCCCCGATGACCTGCCCGTCCTCGATGACGAGGCGCGTCTGGCCGCACCTGCCGTGACGCGACGAGGAGTCGGGCCAGCGGCGCAAGGTCACCGGCACGCCCGGCCCCTCGACGACGAGAGCCGGCAGCCGGGTGCCGAGGTCGACGCCGCAGGCGCGGCGCCAGACGTCGATCGCGGGCACGAGCTCCGCCATCGGGAAACCGTGCGGCTCGAGGCGCAAGGCGAGCGGCGGACCGCCCGTCGCCGCCCCGGCAGCCTTTGCCGCCGTGACAGAGGCGAGGTGCGCGCCGAGGATCGCGACGATGCCGGCGAGACGGGCGATACGGGTTGCAGTGTCGAGCATGGTCGGCGCCTCCCAGCATCGGGCGCCGCCGGAAGTTGAGCCAGTCCGCTCGGCCACCCTGCTGGCTGATACCGGCGGCGCGCACAGCAGTTGCTCGCCGTGGGACGAGAGCCGGGATTCGCGGGTCGCCGCGAGCCGGAACGGGGGCGGCGGCGACGACCGTCACGGGTTCGGACCGGCGGCGTCGCGGCGCGCTATCCTCGGACCTGCGCGTGCACGAGCTGTCGATCGCCGTCGAGCTGGTCGAGGCGGCCTGCGAGAGGGCCGCCGAGCTCGACGCGCGCGTCGAGGTCGTTCACGTCCGCCTCGGCCAGCTCGCGGGGGTGATCCCCGCCGCGCTCGAGTTCTGCTTCGAGGCGGCGGCCGCCGGCACCGCCATCGAAGGCGCCCGCCTCGCCATCGAGGAGATGCCCGTCACCGTTCGCTGTCCCGCCTGCGGCGGCGAGCCGCGCCCGGCGAGCCCGCAGCTGCTCCGCTGCCCCGACTGCGGCGCGCCGACACCCGAGGTGGTGGGCGGCCGCGAGCTCGAGCTCTTCGCTCTGGAGGTCCACGAAAATGCAGCCTCGCATCGTTGAGGTCCGCCAGGGAATCCTCAAGAAGAACGACCTGCTCGCCGCCGAGCTGCGACAGCGGTTCCGCGCCGCCGGGGTGTTCGTCGTCAACCTCGTCTCCGGTCCCGGCGCCGGCAAGACCGAGCTGCTCGAGAAGACGCTCAGCGCCCTGCGCGGCCGGCTGCGGGTGGCGGCCCTCGTCGGCGACCTCGCGACGGAAAACGACGCGCAGCGCCTGCGCAGGAGCGGCGCCCCCGTCGAGCAGATCGTCACCGGCACCATCTGCCACCTCGATGCCGAGATGGTGGCGCGGGCGCTCGCCGGTTTCGACCTCGATTCGCTCGACCTGCTCTTCGTGGAGAACGTCGGCAACCTCGTCTGCCCGGCGAGCTACGACCTCGGCGAGGACCTCCGCGTGGTGCTGATGTCGGTCACCGAGGGCGAGGACAAGCCGCTCAAGTACCCGACGATCTTCAATGGCGCCGACCTCGCGCTCTTCACCAAGGTGGACGTCGCCGAAGTGCTGGGCTTCGACCGCGCCGCCGCGCTTGCCGCCATCGCCGCGGTGAGGCCCGGCCTGCCCGTGCTCGAGACCTCGGCGCGCAACGGCGCCGGCATGGCGGCCTGGCTGGCGCGGATCGAGGAGCTGGCGGCCGCGGCGCGCGCGCCGGCAGCGGATCGACTCGAAACCGGGGCGCACCGGGCTGGGATACGCTGAGACGGAATGCGCTGCCCCTTCTGCGACGCCAACCGCGACCGCGTCGTCGACTCGCGCGAGAGCCGCGACGGCGCCGTGATCCGCCGGCGGCGCGAGTGCCTGGAGTGCAACCGCCGCTTCACCTCGTACGAGCAGATCGAGCAGGTGCAGTACATGGTGGTCAAGCACGACGGCCGGCGCGAGGAGTTCTCGCGCAAGAAGCTGCTCGAAGGGCTCGTCACCGCGTCGCGCAAGCGGCCGATCCCCACTCGCAAGCTGGAGGAGATCGCCGACGCCACCGAGGGGTTGCTGCACCAGCGCGAGGACCGCGAGATCAGCACCTCGGACATCGGCGCCTTCGTCATGGACCGGCTCAAGGAGATCGACCAGATCGCCTACGTGCGGTTCGCGTCGGTCTACCGCCGCTTCGACGACATCGAGGCCTTCCGCGAGGTGCTCAAGAACCTCATCAACAACCCCGACGCTCGCCTGCCCGAGGGCTGACCCGCGTGTCCACCAAGCCCGGCCGGCGCTATTCGGGGGTGGTGGTGGTCTCGCAGCTGCGCAGCGAGCTCGACCGCCTCATCCACGAGGTGCTCGCCGCCACGGAGACCACTCACCGGGGCGGCTGGGTCCCCGCCACCGACGTCGTCGACGTCGGCCACGCGCTGCTCGTGCAGGTCGAGGTGGCTGGAGTCACCGCCGCCGACCTCCGCGTCGAGGTCGAGGGCACCACCGTGCGCGTGCACGGCAAGCGCCGCCTCACCTTCCCCACTCCCGGCCGCGTCCGCTTCCACTGCGTCGAGCGCCAGGAGGGGAGCTTCACGCGCCAGGTCGACGTCTTCGAGCCGGTCAACTTCGCCAAGGCGAGCGTCCGCCTCGAGCGCGGGCTGCTCACCATCGAGCTCCCCAAGGTCGAGGACCGCCGGAAGCGGCAAGTGGTACTCACCATCGAAGAGGTCGCCGAGGAACCCGCGGAATGAGCAGCGAAGAGCCCACCGCCGACGAGACCCCGCAGCTCCCGGACCTGCTGCCGGTGCTGCCGCTGCGGGACATGGTGCTGTTCCCGTTCATCATCCTGCCGCTCTCGGTGGCGCGCGAGAAGAGCATCCAGGCCGTCGACCGCTCGCTGTCGGAGAACCGCCTGCTGATGCTCGTGGCGCAGCAGGACCCCGCCACCGAAGACCCGACGGCGGCGGACCTCTTCGAGGTCGGCACGGTGGCGAGCATCACCCGCATGCTCAAGCTGCCCGACGGCCGCATCCGCATCCTCGTCCAGGGGGTGACGCGCGCCCGCGTCAGCAACCTGGCGCAGACCGAGCCTTTCCTGCAGGCGAAGATCGAGCAGCTCCCCGACCGGAACCTGCCGCAGGGCCCGCTCGAGGTCGAGGCGCTCGTCCGCAGCGTCCGCCAGGAGCTCGAGAAGGCGGTACAGCTCGGCAAGACCATCTCCCCCGAGGTGATGGTCATCGTCGCCAACCTCGACGACCCGGGCCGCCTCGCCGATCTCGTGGCGAGCAACCTCGAGCTCAAGCTCGCCGAGGCGCAGGCGGTGCTCGAGGAGCTCGACCCGGTGGCGCGGCTGCGCAAGGTGGCCGAGGTGCTGGGTCGGGAAATGCAGCTGCTCGCCATGCAGCAGGAGATCGCCTCGCACGCGCGCGACGAGATGGACAAGACGCAGCGCGAGTACTTCCTGCGCCAGCAGCTCAAGGCCATCCACCAGGAGCTCGGCGAGGGGGACGATCTCGCCGAGGAGATCGCCGGCTGGCGGCAGAAGGCGGAGGAGAGGAAGCTCCCCGAAGGCGCCAGGGAGGAGCTCGAGCGGCAGATCAAGCGCCTGGAGCGCACGCATCCGGACTCCGCCGAAGCGGCGATCACGCGCACCCACCTCGACTGGCTCACCGGCCTCCCCTGGGGCCTCGTCAGCGAGGATCGGCTCGACCTGGCCCACGCGCGGCGGGTGCTCGACGAGGACCACTACGACCTCGAGAAGATCAAGGAGCGCATCCTCGAGTTCCTCGCCGTGCGCCAGCTCAAGGAGGACGCCAAGGGCCCGATCCTCTGCTTCGTCGGGCCCCCCGGGGTCGGCAAGACGTCGCTCGGGCGCTCCATCGCGCGCGCCCTCGGCCGCCAGTTCGTGCGCATATCGCTCGGCGGCGTGCGCGACGAGGCGGAGATCCGCGGCCATCGGCGGACCTACGTCGGCGCCCTCCCCGGTCGCATCCTCCAGGGGCTCAACCAGGCGGGCACCAACAACCCGGTGTTCATGCTCGACGAGATCGACAAGCTGGGCGCCGACTACCGTGGCGACCCGTCGGCGGCGCTGCTCGAGGTGCTCGACCCCGAACAGAACGACAGCTTCCGCGACCACTACCTCGGCATCGAATACGACCTCTCGAAGGTGATGTTCATCGCCACCGCCAACCTCCTCGAGCCGGTCCACCCCGCGTTCCTCGACCGCATGGAGGTGGTGCGGCTCTCGGGCTACACCGAGGAGGAGAAGCTGCACATCGCCCGCCGGCACCTGATCCCCAAGATGGTGGAGCGCCACGGCATCGGCCCCGAGCACATCACCTTCACCGACGCCGGCCTGCATCGCATCCTCTCCGGCTACACGCGCGAGGCGGGGCTGCGCAACTTCGAGCGCGAGATCGCCGCCATCTGCCGCAAGGTGGCGGTCAAGGTGGCCGAGGGGAGGAGCGCCGGCAGTGAGCGCCCGCACAAGGCGGTCAAGGTGGTGATCAATCCGCGCCGGGTCGAGCGCTACCTCGGGCCGCCGCGCCACCGCGCCGACGAGCTGCTCGACCGCGACCGCGTCGGCGTCGCCACCGGCCTCGCCTGGACCGAGTCGGGCGGCGACCTGCTCTTCATCGAGGTGGTCGCCGTACCCGGCAAGGGCAAGCTCCTGCTGACCGGACAGCTCGGCGAGGTGATGAAAGAGTCCGCGCAGGCGGCGCTCTCGTTCTCGCGGGCTCACGCCGCGCAGCAGGGGCTCGACAGCTCCTTCTTCGCCGAGAACGACCTGCACGTGCACGTCCCGGCAGGCTCGATCCCGAAAGACGGCCCCTCCGCCGGCATCACCATCGCCGCCGCCATCGTCTCGGCGGTGACCCACCGGCCGATCAACCGGCGCCTGGCGATGACGGGCGAGATCACCCTGCGCGGCACCGTGCTGCCCATCGGCGGCCTCAAGGAGAAGGTGCTGGCGGCGCGCCTCGCCGGCATCGACACGGTGGTCCTGCCGAAGCTCAACCAGCGCGACCTCGAGGAAGTGCCGACGCCGGTGAAGAAGGGGCTCACCTTCCACTTCGCCGAGCACATGGAGGACGTCCTGCGTTGGGCGCTGCTGCCGACGCCGGTGGAGGGGCGGGTGATCGCGGTGGCGCGCGAGGCGGAAGCGCTGCCGGTGTGAGCGGCGGTCGGCGGGCCCGCCCCGCGGCAATCGGCGCCGAGGATCGGCTGATCGCCTGGCTGCGGGGCACCCTCGGGCCGCCCGGGGGCAAGCTGGTCGGCGACGACGCCGCGATGCTCCGGCTCGACGGCGAGTGGGCGCTCACCGCCGACAGCCAGATCGAGGGGACGCACTTCGTGCGGGGACTCGACCCCGCCGCGGTTGCACGGCGGCTGCTGGCGGTCAACCTCTCCGACCTCGCGGCCGTCGGCGCGGCGCCCGCCTACGCGCTGCTGGCCCTCGCCGCGCCGCCGGGTTTCGACCACCGTCGCTTCCTTCGCGCCTTCGCCGGCGCGGCGCGCGCCGCCGGCGTCGTCCTCGCCGGCGGCGACCTGGCGCGGGCGCCGCAAGTGGTCGCCACGCTCGCGCTCCTCGGCCGCCGCCGCCCGCGCGGTCGCTTCCTGCGCCGCGACGAGGCGCGCGCCGGCGACGCGCTCTGGGCGGGTGGCACGCTCGGCGAGTCGGCGCTCGGGCACCTCCTGCTGGCGCGGGGCGCACGCCTCGACGGGCGACGCGTCACGCTGCCGGCACCGTTCGCCGGCGGATCGCTGGCGGCCGCGGCGACTGCGGCAGTCCGCCGTCACCTGCTCCCGGCCCCACAGCTCGCGCTCTCCGCGGAGCTCGCGCGCCGTCGCCGTGCCTCCTGCATCGACGTCTCGGACGGGCTGGCGAAGGACCTCTCCCGGCTGTGCGCCGCGAGCGGCGTCGGCGCCGTCGTCGAGGCGGCGGCGCTGCCCTTCGCTCCTCGCACCGTGGAGCTGGCCCGCGCGCTCCGCGCCGACGCGGAGGCGCTCGCCCTCTCGGGTGGCGAGGACTACGTGTTGCTCTTCACGCTGCCAGCCCGAGCGCGGCCGCCCCGCGGCTGCCACCGCATCGGCGGCATCGACGACGGAAATGGCGTGCGCCTGCGCCGCGAAGGAGGCGAGGTCCCCCTTCGCGCCAGCGGGTGGGACCACCTCGCGCCCGAAGCCGCGTCGGGCGGCTTGCGCCGAGCGGAGTCCGGACCGCGTGGAACGGGGCCCCGTCGCCGTCGACGGGGCCCGTGACCACTTCCGCGCCTACCGCCGCACGACGGAGAGCGGCTTCTTGAGCTCGCTCTCGACGCGCGCGAGTCGGCGCTCGAGCTTCTGCACCAACGCCGCGAGGCGCGAGACCACGGCGCCGCTCGCCGCCGGGCCGCTGCCGGGCGGGCGCCCGCGACGGGCGCCACCGGGCGGACGGCCACGACGGGCGCTCTTGGCGCCCGGAGGACGACCGCGGCGGCTCTCGCCGCGCAGCTTCTGGAACACCTCGATGGCGTCGTGCTTGAACCGGCGCCGCCGGCCGGCGCCCACGTGCGGGATGCGATCGAGCGCCATCTTCACGTAGCGCAGCAGAGTCGGGTAGGAGATCTTCGTCCGCTGCTGGATCTGCGTCAGCGTCAGCAGCCCTTCGCCGCTGGCCGCCACCGCCTTCCGCGAGCCACCGCGCCGTGAGGTCGCGGGCGGCCGGCCGCGCCGCGAGGCTCCGGCCGGCCTGCCGCGGCGCACGGAACGGACGGGCCGCGCCGGGCGGCCGCGGCGCCGCGAGGGCCCGCTGCCCGCCGGCGAGCCGTCCTTGCGCGGGCGACCCCGCCGCGCCATGTTCTCCTCGCGCAGCTGCTTGAACACCGCCAGAGACTCCTCGGGGTAACGCTGGCTGCGCCCCTTGCCCACCGAAGGGATGCGATCCGGATAACGCTTCTTGTACTTCTGCAGCGTCGGCATCGAGATCGAGGTGCGCTTCGCAACCTCGGTCAGGGTCATCGGGCGGGAGCCGGCGCCCGCGCCGCCAGCACTCCCCTTCTTAGTCTTTGCAGCACCTTTTCTGGCCATCAGGACTCCCGCCGTTCGGTCGATGGAGTACGAAAACCTTCGAACGCGGGTGGATTATCGAGAATCTCGTGAAAGATTGTCAATGGCGAATATCTTTTTTTCAGATTCTCTTCAGCTTCATGGCTTGCGGGCCAGAGCAACGATGGTCACGCCAAAGGGGATGTCGACATGGCGCAGCACGAACCGCTCGGCCGCCAGCAGGCCGGTGAGGAGGCGATTCAAGCGCGGTCCGACGGCGACGAAGTCGTCGCGCTGGGCGAGGCCTGCGCGGCGCGGCAGGAGCAGCTTCCACTTGCGATAGACGAACAGCGGCGGCAGGTAGAGCGGCTCGAAGTAGGTGGCGCGCTCTATGGTGAGCCCGGCCCCCTCGAGCCGTTTCCTGAGACTCGGGACGCGGTAGCGCCGGTAGTGTCCGTAGAGGATGTCGTGGTCCCCCCAGAGCGACTGGAAGGCCGGCACGGTCATCATCAGGAGGCCGCCGGGAGCGAGCACTCGCGCCAGCTCGGCGGCGGCGCGCTCGTCGTCGCGCAGGTGCTCGAGCACGTCCACGCAGGTAACGAGGTCGAAGCTGTCGGTGCGAAACGGCAGGTGGTGGAAGTCGGCCGACGCCAGCCGCGTGTAGCCGCGCTCGATGCAGTAGCGCAGCGCGTCGACCGAGAAGTCGGAGCCGAACGGACGGCCGTGGCGCGCCAGGATGTCCATGAAGTTGCCCGGCCCGCAGCCGAGATCGAGCACGCGCGGGTTCGCCCTCTCCGGATGGAAGGCGCCGCGCAGCAGGTCGGCGAGGATGCGGTACTTCCCCGCCAGCCACCAGTACCCCTCGCCGAGCTGCCCATACCGCTCCTGATGCTCGCGCTCCATGGAAACCTCTTCCTTCGCTCGGCCGTCCGTGACCGCGCGCCAAGCCCTGTTAGGTGGCCACGACGTCGACGTCGACGGCGGCAGCGGCGCGGCGCGCTGCGGCGCCGCTGCGGCGGGCCACGAGGTAGAGGGGTCGCGACTTGACCTCGTCGTAGATGCGCGCCACGTATTCGCCGACGATGCCGATGGTGATGAGCTGGATGCCCCCGAGGAAGAGCGCGATCACCATCAGCGAAGTCCAGCCGGGGAGGTCGAAGCGGCGCGCGAGCCGCAGCCAGACGAGCACGCCGATGAGCAGGAACCCCCCCGCCGAGACCACCATCCCGACGAAGAGGGCGAGCTTGAGCGGCAGGGTCGAGAACGACACGATGCCGTCGAAGGCGAGCTTGAAGAGCTTGGCGAGCGGGTACTTCGACTCGCCGTGGTGGCGCGCATGGCGCTCGTAGCTGACGCCGACCTGCGACAGCCCCACCCAGCTCCGCAGCCCGCGCAGGAAGCGCGTACGTTCCGGCAGCGCCTTCAGGTGGTTCACCACCTCGCGGTCGATGAGCGAGAAGTCGCCGCTGTCGAGCGGCATGTCGATGTTCGACAGCGAGTGCAGCAGGCGGTAGAAGGCGTGGTAGACGTGGCGCTTCAGGAACCCCTCTTCCAGTCGCTGCCGCAGCCCGAAGACGACATGGTTGCCCTCCTTCCAGAGCCGGTGGAACTCGACGAGGACCTCGGGCGGGTCCTGGAGGTCGGCGTCGATCAGCGCCACGGCGTCGCCGGTGGCGTGGTCGAGCCCGGCGCAGAGCGCCGCCTGGTGGCCGAAGTTGCGGGTGAAGGTGAGGACGCCCACGCGCGGGTCGCGGATGGCGAGGCCGGCGAGGACGACCGCCGTGCCGTCGCGGCTGCCGTCGTCGATGAAGAGGATCTCGGCGTCGCACGGCAGGGTGGCCAGCGTAGCCGCGAGGCGCTCGTAGAAGTGCGGCAGCACCTCCTCCTCGTTGTACACCGGCACGACGACGGAGAGCACGTCGCGCGCGGAGCGAGCCGGCGCCGAAGGAGTCACGGCCGAGGGCCCTCGACCGCGCGGAGGGTCTCGACACGCCAGGCGAGATCCCGGGCGAGCCGGCCGTCGCGATCGGCCGCCATCGCGCTCCGATAGTGAGCCAGCGCCGCGGCACGATCGCCGAGCATCGCCACGTAGGCGTCGCCGACCGCGAGGAGGTCCTCGGGGTTCCCCGCCGCGAACTTCGACGCACCGGCCAGGCCCTGCGCCGCGAGCGCCCGGTCGCGGCCGCTCCGGTTGGCGACGTCGGCGAGAAAGAGAAGGGCTCGCACCTTGGTCTTCTTGTCCGGGTTCAGCCTGGCGAGCTGCACCATCTCCTCCGCGGCGCGGGGCGAGTCGCCCCGCTCGCCATAGGTGATCCCTGCCAGGAAGAACTCCGTCGCACGATACTCGATCTCGGCGCGGTCGACAGCGGCGAAGGTGACCTGGCGCTCGAGCAGCGCGGCGGCGCCCCAGATTGCCGCGGCCGACGCAAGCGGCGCGGCCGCCGCCCTCCAGCGGCGCGCGGCCGCGGCCGACGCGATCGCGGCGCAGGTCACTCCCGCGAACGGGGCGAGCATGGTCGCCAGCGGTACGCGATAGCGCGAGAGCGGCAGCGCCATCATCATCGCCACGACGAGGGCGAGCGCAACCGGCGCCCAGGGCAAGGCCTCGCGCCACTGCCGCCGGGCGAGGAAGATCCCGGCGAGAGCGAGCGGCAGGAGCACGCCGTAGCCCGGGAGCACGCGCAGCAACGGGCTCTTCAGCGCCGCGTAGTAGAAGTTCGCGTTGTCCGGGTTCTCGAACGGCACCACGAGCCCCACCGCCTTGGTGACGTAGAAGCGCACCACGGCGCCGGGCCCGGCGAACGAGCGCAGGCAGGCGATCACGGTGGCGCCGAGGGCGCCGTCGGTCTGCTCGAGGATGGGCGTGTAGATCGACGGCGAGGTGTCGAAGAAGGTCGGGTCCGACGTCGCCGAGCTGTAGACCGCGTAGACGGTGGCGCCGGTCACCGCGATGCTGGTGGGCGGCGCGCCGACGTGGACGTTGCGCACCACGAGCGGCGCCAGCACCAGCGCCGCGCCGCCGGCGAGCGCGCCGCCGAGGGCGAGCAATCGGCGCCAGCCGACCCCGAACGGCAGCAAGGGCAGGAGCAGCGGCGGCAGGATGAGGAACCCTTCGTTGACGAGCAGGCCCGCCCCCACCGCGGCGCCCAGCGCGGCGGCCACCCCCATCGTCGGCGTCGCGCGCAGGCGCTGCAGCGCCCCGGTGACGAGCAGCCCGGCGAGGACGATCCACGGCCCGCGCAGCATCAGGAGGTCGAAGTGGATGGCGGGCGCGTAGAGCGCCCAGAGGATTCCGGCCGCGGTCCCCGCAGCCGCGCCGAAGCTGCGCGCCGCGAACGTGGCCAGCAGGCAGACCGTCGCCGACGAGACGACCACCTGCAGCACCGCGAGCGGCATCGTCACGTCGTCGAAGAGGCGATAGAGCCCGGCGACCAGGTAGGCGTAGAACGGCGCCTTGTAGAAGACCGGGCTCTCGCCGTACCAGTGATCCCACGTTTCGCGTGGGGCCGCCTGGAGCTGCCACGAGGCGAGCGGGTGGTACAGCTTCGCGCTCCACACGTCGCCGGCGGCGATGTTGCGCGCCCACTCGTCGAAGATGTACATGTCCGAGGCCACGAACGTGCGGTATCCCTCGAGGAAGGGGCGCCCGTACATGGCCTGGAGGTGGATGCCGCGGGTGGTCAGGGCGAGCGCGAAGAGCGCCGCCAGCGTGCTGCGCCTCACGCCGGACGCGCCCGGTTCGGTCGAGACCCCGAGGCCGGAAGGGCAACCTGCGCGACCTCGACTACGCGGCGCCGCCGGGGGTCGAGCGCGTCGACGAGACCATCGCCGAGGAAGTTGAGGCCGAGCACGGTCCAGACGATGGCGAGCCCGGGGAAGAGGGCAACGTGCGGCGCGTCGAGCAGGTGCGCGCGCCCGGCGTTGATCATCGCACCCCACGAGGAGCCCGGCGGCGGCTGCCCCAGCCCGAGGAAGGAGAGCCCCGCCTCGGCGAGCACGGCACCCGCCATGCCGAGCGTCGCCTGCACGACGAGGAGCGGGAGGACGTTGGGCAGCACGTGGCGCAGCACCACGCGCCGCGCGGGCACGCCGGCCGAGCGGGCCGCGAGGACGAACTCCTCCTCGCGCAGCTTGAGCACCTGCCCCCGGACGAGGCGCGCGTAGCCCACCCAGCCGATCACCGCCAGCGCCAGCACCACGTGCGGGAGCGCCGGGCCGAGCACGGCGACGAGGGCGATGGCGAGCAGAATGCCCGGAAAGGCGAGCACGACGTCGGTCATCCGCATGAGCAGGGCGTCGACGGCGCCGCCGGCGTACCCGGCGAGGGCGCCGATGGCGGTGCCGATGGTGCCGGCGATCGCCACCACGGCGAAGCCCACCGCCACCGAGACGCGCGCCCCGAACAGGAGGCGCGACAGCACGTCGCGGCCCAGCTCGTCGAGGCCGAGCGGGTGTCCCTCCCCCGGCGGCTGGAGCCGCAGCTCGAGCAGCTGTGCCGTCGGCGAGTAGGGGGCGAGGAACGGCCCCACGAGAGCGCCCGCGAGCACCACCGCCACCATCGCCCCGCCGGCGACGAGGCCCACCCGCCGCCGTGCTGGATTCCGTTTCGCACCTTGGCTCACAGGTGCTCCGCCAGGAGGCGCGCCACCGCCTCCACGCCGTCGCGGTCGGCGGCGTCGAAGGCGGCGGGCTCGTGCGAGTCGAGGTCGAGCACCGCGACGAGCTCGCCGGCGCGGTCGACGACCGGCACCACGAGCTCCGATCGCGCCGCGGCGTCGCAGGCGATGTGCCCGGGGAAGGCGTGCACGTCCGCGACGAGCTGCGTCCGTCGCTCGCGTGCCGCGGCGCCGCACACACCGCGGTCGAACGGTATCTCCAGGCAGCCGAGCGGCCCCTGGTAGGGCCCGACGCGCAGAAGACCCGGCGCCACGACGCGGTAGAAGCCGGCCCAGCTCGCGTAGGGCAACGCCTCGCGCAGCAAACATGCCGCGCTCGCCATGATCGCTACCGCATCGTGGTCGCAGGCCGGGAGCACGGCGGCGAGATTCTGCAAGAGCTCGCGGTAGGCGGCCGGCTTGGCCGCTGCCTCGAGCGTCGCGGCGGCGCCCGCGGGTCGGTGCGCGTTCTCCATCACGGGCTTCCTCCGTAGCGAATGCGCGGGTCGAGCACCGCGTAGGCGACGTCGGTGGCGAGGTTGACGAATAGGTAGGTGAAGGCGATGAGCAGCACCGACCCCTGCAGCAGCGGATAGTCGCGCAGGCGGATCGACTCGACGAGCAGCCGGCCGACACCGGGCCACGAGAAGATCGTCTCGGTGATGATGGCGCCGGTGAGCAGGGCGCCGAACTGCAGGCCGAGCACCGTCACCACCGGCACGAGGGCGTTCTTGAGCGCGTGCCGGCCGACCACCGCCGCCGCGCCGACGCCGCGCGCGCGAGCCGCCAGCAGGTACGGCCGCACCAGCTCGTCGGCGAGGGCCGCCCGCACCATGCGGGTGAGGAGACCCGCGATGCCGGCGCCCAGCGTGATCGCCGGCAGCACGAGGCTGGCGACGCCCTGACGGCCCGAGACCGGCAGGAGGTCCCAGTAGATGGCGAGGAGGAGGATCAGCATCGGCCCGAGCCAGATCGACGGCACCGAGACGCCGACGAGGGCGAGCAGCCGCGCGCCGTGATCGATCACCCCGTCGCGGTGGAGGGCCGCCAGCACCCCGAGCGGCAGCGCGATGAGCAGCGCCACGACGAGGCTCGCCACCGCGAGCTCGAGCGTCGCCGGGAAGCGCGCGAAGATGATCGCCAGCACCGGCTCGCCGGAGCGCAGCGAGCTCCCGAGGTCGCCGCGCGCGAGGCCGCCGAGGAACGAGCCGTATTGCGCGAGCAGCGGCCGGTCGAGGCCGAGGTCGTGGCGCAGCGCCTCGACGTCGGTGCGCTGCGCGCCCTCGCCGAGCATCATCTCCACCGGATCGCCGGGGATCATGTGGATGAGCGAGAAAACGAGGGTGGCGGCGAGCAGCGCCGTGGGCACCACCTGGGCGAGCCGTCGGACCAGATACCCGGTCATTCGGCCCAGCTCGCGCCGGCAGCAGGTTTTTCCAATCGCCGGCGCGGCGGCGCGAGGTAGCGTCCGATCGTCGCTCGCGACCGTTCGCGAGGACGAGCGAAGGAGGACGACCGATGGCTTCCATCCGCAGAGACATCCCCATCGACGCGGCGCCCGAGACGGTCTGGGCGGCGGTGCGCGACGTCGGGGCCCCGCACAAGCTCCTGACGCCTGGCGTCCTCACCGACTGCCGCATGGAGGAGGGCGCGCGTGTCGTCACCTTCGCCAACGGCATGGTGGTCCGCGAGCTGATCGTCGCCGTCGACGACGCCGCCCGCCGCTTCGCCTGGTCGGCCCAGGGGGACCGCTTCGTCCATCACAACGCGTCGCTCGAGGTCGTGGCCGCCGAAGGAGGCAAGTGCCGGCTCGTCTGGATCGCCGACCTGCTTCCCGATGAGATGGCCAAAGACGTCGCCGGGCTGATGGATCTCGGCGCGGCGGCGATGCAACGAACGCTCAAGAGCCGCTGAGCCCATCGCCGCCGCCGTCACTCCTCGATCCGCAGCTGCCGCACCAGGTAGGAGAGCGCCTGCCGCGTGAGGCCCAGGCGACGCGCGGCCTCCGCCCGGTTGCCCTGTGCGGCCCGTAGCGCTTCGTCCACCAGCCTCCGGCGGAAGCCCTCCACCTGCTGATGGTACGTGCCGGCGGGGGCGGGCCGCGAGTCGGGGAGCTGCAGGTGCTCGCGCTCGATGGTGCCGCCCTCGGCCAGCGCGGCGGCCACCTCGAGCACGTTCTCGAGCTCGCGCACGTTGCCGGGCCAGCGGTGGGCGAGCAGCCGTTCGCGCGCCGAGCGCGACAGCCGGCAGGGCCGCCGGCCGCGGCTCGTGCGGGCCAGGAAGTGCTCGGCGAGCAGCACCACGTCGTTGCCCCGCTCGCGCAGGGGCGGCAGCTCGACGAGCGCGACGCGCAGGCGGTAGTAGAGGTCCTCGCGGAAGGTCTTCTCGCGCACCATCGTCGCCAGGTCGCGGTGGGTGGCGGAGACGACGCGCACGTCGACCGTGCGCGAGGTGCTCTCGCCCAGCCGCCGCACCTCCTTCTCCTGCAGCACGCGAAGGAGCTTGCCCTGGGCGGCGAGCGGCAGGTCGCCGATCTCGTCGAGGAAGACCGTGCCGCCGCGCGCCGTCTCGAAGATGCCGGCGCGGTCGCGGTCGGCGCCGGTGAAGGCGCCCTTGGCGTGGCCGAAGAGGTCCTCGAGCAGCAGGCTCTCGGAGAGCGCCGCGCAGTTGATGGGGAGGAACGGCCCGTTGGCGCGCTGCGACAGGCGATGCACCTGCCGCGCGACGAGCTCCTTGCCGGTGCCCGACTCGCCGAGGACGACGATCGGCAGCTCGCCCTGCGCCAGCCTCGGCAGGCGGGCGAGCGCCGCGAGCAGCGCCGGGCTCTCGCCGACGATGCCGGGAACCGGCTGGCCGGCGGTGGCGGCGCGCATCGCGGGGAGCTGCTTCAAGAGCAGGCGGAAGAGCGTCTTGAGCACCGGATCGAGGCGCGGCGCGCGCAACACCAGGTGGCCGTCGCCGAGCGGCGCCACGAGCTCCTCCTCGCCGCCGGGCCCGGGCAGCAGTACCTGCTCGCCGGCGCGCGTGCGCATGGCGAGGAAGGCGCGCTCGGCGCCGGCGGCGGCGAAGAGCCGGAAGAGCCCGTCCTCGTCGTGCGTGCTCTCGGCGAGGTGCGCGGACAGCGCGTCCCAGGGGCCGGTGAGCCGCCCCTCGAGCTGCGCCGCGAGCTCGTTGGCGGCGCCGCGACGGAGGGCGGCGATGGCGCGACGCACGCGCGGCACCGGCACCAGGCCGGGCGTGATGCGCTCGTAGTCGAAGACGAGCCGCGCCGCGCGGTAGGGCTCGAGCGCGTCGAGGTCGGACCAGCGCCCGCGCGACGGGTGCGAGCCGGCGAGCACCGCCTCCCAGAGGTGCTGCAGCGGCCCATCGGCGGCGGCCACGGCGCGCTCGCGCTCGCCCGCGAGCGCCCACAACGCCGGCAGCTCCTCTGCCTCGAGAACCCGCGCCGGGGCGGCCTCCGGCCAGGCGAGCAGCCGCCGCGCTTCGTCGCCGCGCCCCAGCCAGCCGAGCGCGCGCGCCGCCAGCACGAGCAGCTCGCCCCGCGAGTCGCCTTCCGCCCCGCTCCCCGCCGTCTCGGCGGCGAGCGCCGTCTCGGCGAGCTGCAGCGCGGCGCCGGGCCTGCCCCGCACCAGCTCGAGGCGCACCCGCAGCGCGGCGTCGCGCGGTCTGCCGCCGCCGCCGGGGCGCTCCTCGGCACGCGCCTGCTCGAGCGCCTCGGGTACACTCATCAGGCGCCCGCGCCGGAGCCGCGCCTCCACCAGCCGCCGCAACGCCCGCCGGCGCGGGCGGCCGCCGACGGCCGGACGCAGCAGAAGCGCGGCGTGGGCGGCGGCCTTCTCGGCACCGAAGAGGTCGCCGCGGGCAAGCCGCGCGGCGGCCACGTCGTCCCACAGCAGCGCGGCGTCCGCGGGCCCCAGCTCGCGCCGGCAACGACGCAGCGCCTCGATGGGGTCGAGCAGCGGCTCGCCGGAGCCGGCCGACGCTTCCGCTCGCAGCGCCTCGAGACGGTACCAGCGCCAGGCCGCCCGCCGGTCGTCGCGGGCGCCGCGCGCGCCCGCGAGTGCCCCCGAGACCGCCGCGGCGTCGCCGCGGGCGGCCGCCACCTCGCCCGCGAGCAGCGCTCCTCGCCAGGCGGAGCGGCCCAGCGCGACGTGGCGCGCTCGCGCCACCCAGGCGCTCGCCTCGTCGGCGTCCCCCTCGTCGAGCGCGACGCGAACGGCGAGGTCGGCGACGTCGAGCTCGACCGCGGGGTCGAGGGTCTCCGCCGCCAGGTGGGCGATGGCGCGGCGGGCCGTCCCCGCCCGCCCCAGGTGATGCTGGCACCACGCGGCGAGGACGCGTGCCGATGCGTCTCGCTCGTCGCTCAGGCGCTCGAGCGCCGCCGCGTAGCGGCCCGCGGAGAAGAGCTGCCGCGCGGCGGCGAGCGGGGCATCTTCCGACGACGCTCCTCGTCCCGCTCGCACGGCCGGCGTGCCGCGGGAGGCTCGTGCGGGAGGCGCCGGCGAGGCCGCCTCAGTCGGCTCCTCCCAGAGCGCGCGCACGCCGCTGGCGGCGAGGAGGTCCTCGAGCGCTTCCAACGTCGTCGCGTGCGCGAGCATCCGGCGCACGCCGACCTCCGGCCCCGCGAGCCAGGGCTCCACGCACTCGCCGCACGCCCAGCCGGCGGCGAGCGCCCTCCGCGCCGGCGCGAAGCGGGGCTCCCAGAGGAAGGGCGCCGCGGCGAGCACCTCGGCCACCGCCGTGTCCGGGTGCACGGGCACCAGCTCACCGCCCCAGCGGGCCCGCAGCTCGCGGGCTGCGCGGCGGCCGCCACCGCGCCCGACCTCGGCGCCGGAGGCGAACAGCGTCGCGAGCAGCGCGCGCAGCGGCGCACCGCACTCCTTCATCTTCCCGGGAGCGGCAGAGAGACCGCAGAGCAGCTCGCCGTCGCGCACCCAGCCCGCGGCGAGGTCGCCGCCGAGCCGCCATCCGGCGCGACGCAGGTGCGAGAGCAACGCGGCCCCCTGCAGCACCACCGCCAGGCGCTGGCGGTCGCCGAGAGGCGCGCGAGTGAGCGGAGTGCCCGCCGCCGGGCCCAGGGCGGGGTGGACGAGCCGCCCGCTCGCTGCGACGGCGCTCACCGGCCACCCTCGCCGAGGGCCTCGAGATCGCGCCAGAACGCCGGATAGGACTTCCCCACCACCTCCGGCTCGGCCACCGCGAGCCCCGGCCGGCGAAGCCCGACGAGGGCCATGCTCATCGCGATGCGGTGGTCGCCGTAGGTCTCGATCACCACCGGCGTGCGCGGCAAGGCGTCCGGCGACGCGTCGGCCCACAACCCCGGAATGACGAGCCCGTCGGCGAGCTCCTCCACCTCGGCGCCGGCACGACGCAGCTCGCTCGCCATCGCCGCCAGGCGGTCGCTCTCCTTGATGCGCAGGTGCGGCACGTTGCGGATGCGCGTGACGCCGCGCGCGAATGGCGCCAGCGCAGCGAGCGTGGGCACCTGGTCCGGCATCGCGGCGAGGTCGGCGTCGACGGCGACGAGCGCCCCCGATCCGGTCACACGGAGCGCGCCGGACTCCCACGAGACCCGCGCCCCCATCGTCGCGAGCAGGTCGAGGAAGGCCCGGTCGCCCTGCGCCGAGTCCGGGGCGAGCCCCTCCAACGCCACGTCGCCGCCGGTGAGCGCCGCCGCAGCCGCCGGATAGGCGGCTGCGGAGTAGTCCCCCTCCACCTCCACCACCTGGCGGCGGGTCAGCCCGGGCGACACCAAGTAGCCGTCGCCGAGCCGCTCGACGCGGCCGCCCCACTGCGCGACGAGGCGCAGCGTCACCTCCACGTAGGGCGCCGAGGTGAGCGCCGCCACCCGGATCCGGGTGGGTCGCGGCCCGCCCAGCGCGGCGAGCAGGAGCGCCGAGAGGTACTGGCTCGACTCGCCGGCGTCGACCGTCGTCTCGCCGCCCGCGAAGCTGCCGCCATCGATGGTGAGCGGGGGATGCCCCGGTGCACCGCGCCACGTCACGCCGACACCGAGTGGTCGCAGCGCGTCGACGAGCGGACCCACCGGCCGCTCGCGCAGGCGCGGCGTGCCGTCGAGCGTCCACCGGCCGGGCACTGTGGCGACGAGCGCGACGAGGAAGCGGAGCAGCGTGCCGGCGTTGCCGCACTCGAGCGTCGCCGATCCGCGCAACGTCCCCGGCGTCAGCGTCACCGACTCCCCGCCCACCTCCACGTGCCAGCCGATCCCGCGCAGCACACCGAGGAAGAGGTCGATGTCCTCGGCCTCGAGCGGGTGGCGGACCTCCACGGGCCCGCCCGCCAGCATCGCCAGCGCGAGCTGCCGGTGGCTGACGCTCTTGCTCGGCGGCACGCGCAGCGTGCCGCGGACCACCCCGGGCCGCACGGGTATCGCCCCGGAGCGCATCACCCCGGAGACCGGCTCAGAGCTCGAGGACGAGACCATCGTAGGCGAGCTCGACGCCCGGCGGGAGGTCGCCGGGCGCGGTGTGGTCGACGTCGTGGGCGAGGTGGGTGAAGAACGTGCGGCGGGCGCCGATGCGCGCCGCCGCCTCCACCGCCTCGGGGATCGAGAAGTGCGTCGTGTGCGGGCGGAAGCGGAGGGCGCCGAGGACGAGGACCTCGACGCCGTAGAGCCGCGCGAAGCTCTCCTCGGGTATGAAGCTCACGTCGGTGACGTAGGCAAACGGTCCGAACCGGTAGCCGTAGACCTCGAGCTCGCCGTGCTGGACGGGCACCGGCAGCACCTCGGCGCCGAGCAGCTCGAACGCTTCGGGAGCGATCGGCAGGAGCTCGACCCTCGGCTTGCCGCCCCCCTCCTGACCCTCCTCGAAGGCGTAGGCGAAGGTGCGGCGGATGGCGGCGAGCGCCGAGGGCGGCCCGTAACAGGGGATCGAGGCGCGCTGCCGGAAGTTGAAGACGCGCAGCTCGTCGAGGCCGAGGATGTGGTCGGCGTGACCGTGGGTGAAGAGCACCGCGTCGACGCGCTCGATGCCGTAGGTGAGGGCCTGCTGCCGCAGGTCGGTGGGGGTGTCGACGATCGCCGTCCCCGCCGGCAGGTCGATCCGCACGCCCGGCCGCAGGCGGCGGTTGCGCGGGTCGTCCGAGGTGCACACGGCGCAGGCGCAGCCGATGACCGGCACTCCCGTCGAGGTGCCCGTGCCGAGCATGGTGACGCGAATCACTCCCCTCCGATCCATTCCACCCGCCGGCTTCGGAACCACGCCGGCAACAGCCACACCTCGCCCGCCGCGACCGGCCAACGTCGCTCCTCGTGGAAGTGGCCGAGGAGCAGCACGTCGTGGCCCTCCGCCAGCCGTCGCTCGGCGAAACGTTCGATCGCCGCGGTGGGGATCTCCACGCGGTGCTTGAAGTTGGTCTGCGCCAGCTTGCGTTCGGTGGAGTCTACAAGACGGCGCGCCAGCCGCGCCGGGAGGAAGCGCATCGCGAGCTCGATGGGCAGCGACTTCGTGGCGCGGCGCCAGAGCCGGTACTGCCGGTCGTTGTCGTCGAGCCCGTCGCCGTGGACTGCGAGGTATCGCACGCCGTCCCAGTCGAAGGCGATCTCGTCGCCGATCGAGTCGAAGGCCGCGGCGTAGCGGCTGCCGGCGAGGAAGAAGTCGCGGTTCCCCTCGAGGTAGTCGACGCGGATGCCACGCGCCCGCAGCTCGGCGATCGCCGCGAGGAGCTCCGCGAGCCCGGCGGGCTCGAACTGCGGGAACCCGACCCACGCCTGGAAGAGGTCGCCCATGAGGAGCAGCCGCCCGCAGCCTTCGGCCGGGAGGGAGCGGAGCTGTGCGAGAAGCGGCGCCGCGTCGCCGCCCGGGCCGTCGATGTGCGCGTCCGCAACGATCGCGAGCTTAGACAATGCTCATCGGCTGGCGCGTGTGGCGATCGGCGGCGGCCACCACGGCCTCGGCCAGCGCGCGGAAGGCGCGCGCGTGCGGGCCGTCGGGCTGGCCGACGACGATCGGCACGCCGGCGTCGCCGCCCTCGACGATCGCTGCGTCGAGCGGGATGCGGCCGAGGAAGTCGGTCTCGAGCTCGGCCGCCGTGCGCTCGCCGCCGCCCTGCTTGAAGATCGCCGTCTCCCCGCCGCAGTGCGGGCAGACGAAGGTGGCCATGTTCTCGACGATGCCGAGCACCGGCACGTTGAGCTTGCGGAACATCGCCAGCCCCTTGCGCGCGTCGATGAGCGCCACGTCTTGCGGCGTCGTCACCACCACCGCGCCCGCCATCGGGATCTTCTGCGCCATCGTCAGCTGGGCATCGCCGGTGCCGGGCGGGAAGTCCGCGACGAGGAAGTCGAGCGCGCCCCACTCGACGTCGCCGAGCATCTGCTCGAGGGCCTTCATCACCATCGGCCCGCGCCAGATCACCGGCTGATCGGCGTCGACGACGAAGCCGAGCGACATCAGCTTGACGCCATAACGCTCGAAGGGGACCACCCGGTTGCCTGTCACCCGCGGCCGCTCGTGGATGCCGAACATCGTCGGCACCGACGGGCCGTAGATGTCGGCGTCGAGCAGCCCGACCCGATAGCCGAGCTTGGCGAGCGCCACCGCCAGGTTCGCCGCCACCGTCGACTTGCCGACGCCGCCCTTGCCGGAGGCGACGGCGACGACGTGGGTCACCTCGGGGATGAGCCGTGGGTCGCGCGAGATCGCCCCCTGCGCGCTCTCGCCGCGGACCGGCGGCACCTTCAGCTCGAGGCCGACCTCTCCCGCCGTGACCCCAGGGAGCGCCCGCACCGCAGCCTCGCACTCCTCGCGCACCTTGCGGGCCGCCTCGGCGTTGTGGGTGACGATGACGAGCGCCACGTTCACCTCGCTCCCGGCGACCGCCACGCGGTCGACGAAACCGAAGGAGACGATGTCGCGGCTCATGCCGGGAAAACGCACGCCGCGCAGGGTGTCCCAGACGCGGGATTCGAGCTCGTTGGCCATGGGTCCGTTGGGTCTCCTCGACGCCAGCGCCTCGCCGGCGGCCCGGCTGGTGACGTCGCGCAGCATGGGTGGGGCCTGGCGCGCCTACCCCGTCGTGAGGCCCGACTACGTTACCACCGGGGAGTCGGGCTGCCCGGACGGGCCCTCGCCGACGGCGCCGTCCGGTTCCGGCACCCCCGCCAGCTCGGCGATGTGCCGCCGCACGAGCGCCATCGCCGCTCCGCCCTCGCCGCGCCCGCTCCCCGCCGGCTCGAGGGGCGCCCCGTAGCGGACGAGCACGCGCCCGGGGTGGATCCGGTACGAGCTGCGCGACTGCACGCCGAGGGAGCCCCGGATGCCCACCGGCACCATCGGCAACCCCGCCTTGTGGGCGAGCAGGAAGCCGCCGCGCTTGAAGGGGAGGAGGCGGCCGTCGGTGGAGCGCGTCTCCTCGGGGAAGAGCAGCACCGAGCCGCCGTGGCGTACCCGCTCGACGGCGGCGCGGAAGCTCTCGCCGGCGCTCTTGCCGCCGCGCTCGACGGGGATGAAGCCGCCGGTGCGCAGCGCCCAGCCGAACACCGGGATGCGGAAGAGCTCCCGCTTGGCGAGGAACCGCGCCGGCAGCGGCAGGGTGGCGAGCAGCACGGGGATGTCGAAGAGGCTCTGGTGGTTCGAGAGGAAGACGTAGACGTGGTCGCGCTCGAGTGGCGCGAGCTGCTCGACGCGGACCCGCACGCCCGAGAAGAAGAGCAGCAGTCGGCTCCACCAGCGCGCCCAGAAGAAGAACATGCGGCTGCCGTGCGGGAGGGGGATCCAGCCGGTCGTCACCGTGAGCACGGCGAAGAAGGTGGTGCCGAAGAGGAGGTAGACGTTGCCGCTGACCGTGGCGAACAGGTCGAGCAAGGTGCGCGGAAGGTTTGCCGAGGGCTCCGCCGGAGGGCCCGTCGAGGGCTCCGCCGGAGGAACGGCTTCCTGCTTGTCGGATAGCATCGCGGGCGATGGCCGGCGCGCAGATTCTACGACGGTGAGGAACCGCTTCCTCTTCCTCGGGCTGCTTCGCGCCAGCCTGGTGCTGGGAGCGCTCTACGACCTCGCGTTCGCCGTGACCATGGTCGTGGCGCCGCAGCTCCCGGCACGACTGTTGTCGCTGCCGCTGCCCGGCGAGCGCTTCTACCTCTCGATCCTCGCCGTGCTCCTGACGATGCTGGCGATCCTCTATCTGGCGGCGGCTGAAGATCCGCGTCGCTACAGCGCGGTCGTGCTGGTGGCGGCCCTGGGGCGCTGCGCCGGCGCCGGCGCGCTCGCGCTCGCCGCCCGTGGCCGGCCCGAGCTCGCGGGGCTCTGGGCGCTCGCCGGCGCCGACCTCGCCTTCGGCCTCGCCCACGCCACCTTCTGGAAGCTGCAGCGTTGAGGTGGTTTCGGCGGCGCCGGGGCGGCGAGGCGGACGAGAACCGGTTCACCAAACCCGCCGTCGCCGCGGGCGAGCTGGCCCTCCTCGCCGGCCGCACCTTCGCCGCCCTCGCCCGCCCGCCCTGGGACTGGCGCTCGTGGATCGTGCAGATGGAGCGCATCGGCGTCCGCTCGCTCACCGTCACCTACGTCACGACGCTCTTCACCGGCATGGTGCTGGCGCTGCAGGCGGCGTATTCGCTGCCGCAGATCGGGGTCAAGTACTACATCGGCACCGTGGTCGCCAAGTCGCTCGTGCGCGAGCTCGGCCCGGTGCTCGTGGCGCTCGTCGTCGGCGGCCGCATCGGCGCCGGCATGACCGCCGAGCTCGGCACCATGAAGGTCTCCGAGCAGATCGACGCCCTGCGCTCGCTCGCCGTCGACCCCGTGCGGGAGCTGGTGGTGCCGCGGGTGCTGGCGGCCATGCTCATGCTGCCGGCCCTGACGCTGCTCGGCAACGTGGTGGGCATCATCGGCGGCCTCGCGATCGGCGTCACCGTCCTCGACCTGACGGCCGGTTTCTACATGAACGACGTGCTCACCTCGCTCTCCCTCGAAGACGTCTGGAGCGGCCTCGGCAAGGCGTTCGTGTTCGGCTTCTTCATCTCCGTCATCGCCTGCCGCAACGGATTCAACGTGACAGGCGGCGCCGACGGGGTGGGACGCGCAACGACCCAGACCGTCGTGATGGGCGCCATGTTCACCTTGATCTCCGACTTCTTCCTCACGCAGCTGTTCCACCTGATCTTCTGACGATGGAGCACGAAGCCGACCCCCCGCCGGTGGAGCCCGAGCTCGACGGCGACGGGCCCGTCTTCAGCGTCCGCGGGCTCACCAAGAGCTACGGCAGGAAGCGCGTGCTCGACGACCTCGACTTCGACGTCGCGAAGGGGGAGTGCCTGGTCATCCTCGGCCGCTCGGGGAGCGGCAAGAGCGTCACCCTCCGCCAGCTCAACGGTCTCGAGAAGCCCGACCGCGGCAGCGTCACCTTCGCCGGCGTCGACCTGGCGCCGCTCTCCGAGCGCGATCTCTTCCCGCTGCGCAAGCGGATCGCCATGCTCTTCCAGAGCGGCGCGCTCTTCGATTCGATGGACGTCTACGAGAACATCGCCTTCCCGCTGCGCGCCCACGCGCACCCGTCCGAGGAGGAGGTCGCCGCCAAGGTCGCCGAGGTGCTCGAGACGGTGGAGCTGCCCGGGATCGAGCAGAAGCTGCCGTCGGAGCTTTCGGGCGGCATGCGCAAGCGCGTCGCGCTCGCGCGCTCGCTGGTGCTGCAACCCGAAGTGCTACTCTTTGACGAGCCCACCACGGGCCTCGACCCGATGACGTCGGACAGCATCGCCCACACCATCGTCACGGCTCGCGACCGCCACCACAGCACCGCCGTGGTGGTGACCCACGACCTCCCCCTCGCCCGCACCGTAGCGAGCCGCATCGCCTTCCTCGACGAGGGTCGCTTCCGCTTCATCGGCACCTTCGCCGAGGCCGAGGGCAGCGACGACCCCCTTCTCACCCACTTCCTGGCCGGCCGGCGCGAGGACGCCTAACCAGTGGCTCGCAACCGACGGCCAAGCGGGCGCGCCGCGCAGCTGCGGGTCGGCCTGCTCGTCATCGGCGCCGCGCTCGTGCTGATGGCCGGGCTCTTCCTCATCGGCCAGCAGAACCGCCTCTTCGCGAGCAAGAACCGCTACTACTTCACCGCCGCGTCGGTGGCCGGGCTCAACCAGGGCAACCCCGTCCGCCTGAACGGCGTGACCGTCGGGCTCGTCGAGAAGATCACCCTGCCGGCCGACGTCCACAAGCAGCTCTTGACCATCCGCATCAGCATCGAGCGCGAATACGAGGAGCGCATCCGCCTCGACTCGACGGCGCGCATCCGCACCCTCGGCCTCCTCGGTGACAAATACGTAGAGGTGAGCTCGGGCTCGCCCGAGGCACCGATGATCCCGCCCGGCGGGTCGATCCCCACCGCGCCCGACACCGACGTCGACAAGCTCATCGCCTCCGGCGGCGACGTCGTCGACAACATGGTGCGTATGTCCTACTCGCTGTCGCGCATCCTCGACCGCGTCGACCGCGGCGAGGGTCTCGTGGGCGAGCTCACCAGCGCCGAGTCGGGGAAGATCAGCGACCGCATCAACACCACTCTCGCCTCCCTCCAGAGGGTGATGGACGGCGTGGAGAAGGGGAAGGGCACTCTCGGTCGCCTGGTGCAAGACGAGAAGCTCGGCAACGAGCTCGCCTCGGCCGTCGATCGGCTGGAGTCGCTCGTCACCCAGGCCGACCGCGGCGACAACCTGATGGCGACGCTTCTGCGCGACCCCGCGGCGCGCGCCGACTTCCAGGCCACCCTCGCGGAGGCGAAGGGAGCGGCTTCCTCGCTCCGGCAGTGGACGGCCCAGGTCGAGCACAACGACAGCGTCGCCAACCGCCTGCTCACCGACGAGGAGATGGGCAAGAAGGTCGGGCGCGACCTCGAGACGCTGGTGCACGACCTCTCGTCCGTCGCCGCGAAGCTGGATCGCGGCGAGGGGACGGCGTCGAAGCTGATCAACGACCCGCTGATCTACGACGCGGTCAACGACATCGTCGTCGGTGTCAAGGAATCGAAGCTGCTGCGCTGGCTGATCCGCAACCGGCAAAAGAAGGGCATCCGCACGCGTTATGAGGCGGCGGGCGGGCCGCCGGTCTCGAAGGCGGAGGAGTCGGCGCCCGAGCCGCCTGCCTCGGCAGGGTCAACCCCGACGACCAGCGAGAACGGCGCGGAAACGGCGACACCTGCGACGGAAGCGGAGGCCGCGCCCGAGGCGACCCCGCCTCCCGAGGCGACCCCCGCCCCCACGCCGCCGCTGCGAAGGCGCTAGCGGTCTCGGCGAGCGCTCAGTTCGCGCCGACCTTTTTCTTCTTGTCGATCGAGTAGGTGAGGCCCATCCGCGCCGACACCTCGTGGTCGACGTCGCCACGGAACTCCGGCTTCGTCGCCCACACCGCGCCGATGGTCGCCGAGACGTCCTCGCTGAGACGCTGCGTGAAGTTGAGCTTGACCACACCGCGGTCCTGGTGCGCCTCGTCGTCGGTCCAGTCCTCGTAGCTGCCGGTCAGGTCCACGCGGCGCGTGATGGTGCCGTCTGGGAGCACCTGGAGGTTGCGACCGAACGCGACGGTGCCGGTGAAGCGCCGCTTGCCGTCGAGATCGACGCGTTGCCCGGCGAAGGCCGGATGGGTTTCCTGGGCGTGGGTGTAGTCGAGCGAGACGGTGAGGCGGCTCCCCTTGTTGGCGCTGGCGAGCTGGGCCCGGCGGTCCGGGCTGAGGTAGGTCGACAGGCAGTTGATGTCGGGTGCTCCCTTGCAGCTCCGGCGGAACCCGTTGATGTTGACCCACCCCAGCTCGTAGGAGAGCTTGGCCGTTGTCTCCTCGGAGCCGACGAGCTCGTCGCGGAAGCTGCGCGAGACGTTGAGCACGAATTGAGGTTGGTTCGCGGCGAGGTCGGCGAGGAGGAAAAACCCTTCCTCACGAAGGCTCGCGGCTGTCTCGCCGATGGCCTTGAACTTTGCACGCCACATCGCCTCGGTAGTCGCCCTCAGCTTCTCGCGCAACGACACGGGGACGTCCGCGAAATCCCCGTCGAAGTCCTCGGGGATCCCTGGGGACTTGAAGATATCCTCCTGTTCGCTCGCGAGACGGCGAAACTCGGCGGAGCTCGCGCTGGTCATCAGGGCATTGAACAACTGCTGGTGTGGAGCCAGCGAGCGGCCGAGCTTCACGGTTGTCGGGGTGAACGACAAGGTCGCCAGCACGTCGTCGAAGTCGCCGAGCTTCTCAGCGGCCGCCGCCGCGTCTTCGGCCGACAGCTTCTTGACGAGCGCGGGGAGCACGGCCGCCGGTCGCAGCACCGCTTGCGCCTTGTATCCATGATCGGTCGAGAGCCCAAGGAAGTCCGTCAGCTCGACGGCGAGCGCCGTCTTCCCGGTATCCCCGAGCTCGACCGTCGACGCGGAGATACGCAGCTTGGCGAGGAAGTCCTCGAGAGCGGCGCTGCTCCCTGGCAGCGCGGCGATGTCTGGAGGCAGCTTGGAGAGGAGCCTCTGCTCAAGATCCGCCATCGCCTCGTCGTGCGCCTTCTTCTCCGGGCTCCCTTCGGCACCCGCTGCGATGCTGGTGACGTCGGCGAGGGGCACGCCTGCGGCCCGCTGTTCTTCGGCCACGTTCTGTTGACAGTCGTCGAGGGTTTCCGCCTTTCCCTCGGCGCAAAGCGCTGCGGGTGGCAGCGGTGTCGACGAGAAGCCGGCAGTAGATCCGGCGACGGCAATCGCGAGTGCGAACGCCCACACCCCCCACACCCGCCTCATGACGTCACCACCTGAATGAGCGCAGCGTCGACGTTGCCGTTCTTCCCGGAGAACACCATCGAATCGCGGTGGATCTCGCTGTGGTCGGGGCGCTCGAGCCAGCAGGCGATGACCACCTTCCCCGTCGCCTGCCACCCGATGTCGATCTCGACGCGGTAGGCGGTGCCCGGTTGCGGGCAGTTGAAGCTCATCACGGGCGGCGATTGCGACGTGGGCCGCTCCGTACCGTCGACCGAAAAAGTCGGCTTGACGCCCACCGACCCGGGTGGGTCGATGGTGACCACGATCCAGAGCTTCGATCCCGCGGGGTGCTTGATGAAGCGCCGACTCCTGCTCGTACTGCTCATGTTGTTCTCCTCTCGGCTCCAAGTCGCCGCCAGGTCCATGTTCACGTCGGTGCGGGCCCTTGGCCGTCCGCGCCGGTGCTAACGCATTCGGTTCGAAGAAGTAGACGGACGTGCCGGCACTTTTCCGACCGCGGCGCCCGACGCAACTCGCGTCGTGCACCGCCGTGAGCCCCGGGGGCGCTCCCGGGCCCCGTAGTAGGATTCCGCAGCCGCATCGTGGGCTCGCAGAGCCTCGGGCGAGCTCGACGAGCGAGCTTGGGCATCGCGTCGCTGCCGCCAGGCAGCGCCCCGGAGCGGCACCCGCACCATGCCCAAGCACGTCCTCCTGACCGGCGGCGCCGGCTTCATCGGCTCGCACCTCACGCGCCGCCTCCTCGGGCGCGGCGACCGCGTGACGGTCCTCGACGACTTCAACGACTTCTACGACCCGGCGCGGAAGCGCCGCAACGTTGCGGAGTTCGTGGCCGGCCCCGCCTACCGGCTCGTCGAGGGGGACATCCGCGACGAGGCACTGGTCGACGCCACCTTCCGTGACGGCCGCTTCGACGCCGTCGTCCACCTCGCCGCGCGCGCCGGCGTGCGGCCGAGCCTCTCCGAGCCGATCCTCTACGAAGACGTCAACTGCATCGGCACGCTGCGCCTGCTCGAGGCGGCGCGCCGGCACGGGCCCGAGACCTTCATCTTCGGCTCCTCGTCGTCGGTCTACGGCATCAACGAGAAGGTGCCGTTCTCGGAGGACGACCCCGTCGACCTGCCGATCAGCCCCTACGCCACGACCAAGCGCACGGGCGAGCTGCTCTGCTTCAACTACCACCACCTCTACAGGCTGCGCTGCACCTGCCTGCGCTTCTTCACCGTCTACGGCCCGGCGCAGCGGCCGGAGATGGCGATCCACAAGTTCACCGACCTGCTCGCGCGCGGCAAGGCGGTGCCCCTCTACGGCGACGGCGCCACTCGCCGCGACTACACCTACGTCGACGACATCGTCGAGGGCATCGTCGCCTCCCTCGACCTGGCGCCCCGCTTCGAGATCGTCAACCTCGGCGGCGCCGAGACCACGGCCCTCATCGACCTCGTGCGAATGCTCGCCGCCGAGCTTGAAGTGACGCCGCGCATCGACTATCTTCCAGAGCAGCCTGGGGATGTCCCCATCACCTACGCCGACGTCGCCAAGGCGCGCAGGCTCCTCGGCTACGCGCCCCGCGTCCCCATCCGGGAAGGCCTCCGCCGCTTCGTCGCCTGGTATCGAGATGCATCGCAATCCTGACCCAACCCACCTCCGAGCCGCCGGCGACCAGATCCAGGTCAACCCGTGTGGCTCGCCCTCGCGGAGCTGACACCGCACACCATGCCCACGGCAGTCGTCACCGGCGGAGCCGGCTTCCTCGGGTCCCACCTCTGCGAGCGCCTCCTCGCCGAAGGGCATCGGGTCATCTGCGTCGACAACCTGCTCACAGGGCGCCGCGAGAACGTCGCCGCGCTCCTGCCCGACCCGCAGTTCCGCTTCGTGCTCCACGACATCAGCAAGCCCCTCGCGATCGAGGAGCCGGTCGACCGCGTCCTCCACTTCGCCTCCCCCGCCTCGCCGGTCGACTACCTCGAGCTGCCCATCCAGACGCTCAAGGTCGGCTCGCTCGGCACTCACAACTCGCTGGGGCTGGCGAAGGCGCACCGCGCGCGTTTCCTCCTCGCCTCGACCTCGGAGGTGTACGGCGACCCGCTCATCCACCCGCAGCCGGAGAGCTACTGGGGCAACGTCAACCCGGTGGGCCCGCGCGGCGTCTACGACGAGGCCAAGCGTTTCGCCGAGGCGATCACGATGGCCTACCACCGCTACCACGGCCTCGACACCCGCATCGTCCGCATCTTCAACACCTACGGCCCGCGCATGCGGGCGCGCGACGGGCGCGTGGTGCCGGCGTTCATCCAGCAGGCACTGCTCGGCGAGCCGATGACGGTCTTCGGCGACGGCGGTCAGACGCGCTCGTTCTGCTTCGTCTCCGACCTCGTCGAGGGGATCTGGAGGCTGCTCGAGAGCGACCTCCATGAGCCGTGCAACATCGGCAACCCCGCCGAGATGACCGTGTTGCAGTTCGCCGAGCGGATCAAGGCGGCCACGGGCAGCCGCAGCGAGATCGCCTTCCGCCCGCTGCCGGTGGACGACCCCAAGACGCGGCAGCCAGACATCACCCAGGCGCGCGCACGGCTGGGCTGGGAACCGAAGGTGTCGCTCGACGAAGGTCTCGCCCGCACCATCGAATACTTCCGCGCCGAGATGAGATCCAGCTCCGCGGTGGACTCCGCCAAGACGACGCAGAGCACCGGAGCGACGCGCGCGTGAGCGCCAGGGACCCGCTCGAGGCGCTCCGCTTCGCCCTCGACAAGTACCCACAGAAGGTCGAGCTCGTGCCGCTGGCGCAGCTCGTCACCGAGTCGGCGCGCGAGAACGAGCGCCGGCCCGCATGGGCGAAGGTCGCCCTGCCCGACGCCGTGGTGAAGGGGCTTCGCGGTGGCGACGGCGACGGCGACCTCGTCCTCCTCGTCCGCGTGCCGCGCGAGGTCCTCGCGCGCGGCGAGAGCAAGATCGTGCTGCCCGGCGAGGCCTAGGCGTCCGACGAGCACGCCGTTCGAGATCCCAACCACCATGCCCGACGTCACCTGCCGCCGCTGCTCCCAGACCCGCGCCGGTCTCGCACGCCCGCCCATGCCGGGCGCGCTCGGTGCCACCATCCAGGCCACGATCTGCGCCGAGTGTTGGGCGGAGTGGACCCGTGCCGAGGTGATGGTCATCAACGAGCTCCGGCTGAACTTCATGGACCCCGCGGCGTTGCAGGTCCTCGAGCGCCAGATGCGGGAGTTTCTGCACCTCGACGACGCGTAGCCGGACCATCGCTCCGGCCACCCTGCCTGCCGTGGCCATCGCACCTCCCATCGCCCCCGGCTTCGACGCCTACCGTCGGGGCGACTTCGCGGGCGCCCGCCGCGCCTGGGACGCCGCCGCCGGCCCCGAGCGCGACGACGCCGAGCGCGCCCTGTTGCTCGCCCTCGCGAGCCTCGCCACCGCCGTCGAGGACCGCGCCCGCGGTGGCGACCCCGAGCACGCAGCGCGCTGCTATGCAGAGGCGGAAGCGGGGCTCGGCGGGCTGCCGGACGTGCTCCTCGGGCTCGACCTCCTCGGCCTGCGGGCCGCGCTCGCCCTCGGGTTCGACGCCTGGCCCGCGGCCCCGCCGCTGCGCGCCTACGCCCGCTTTCCTCTCGGTGTCACCTTGCGCTTCGCGGCCCTCCTCGCGCTCGTCGTGGGCGGCGCCCTCGCCCTGCGCTTCACGCCGCTCGCCCAGCTGCTCGACCGCTCGCGCCTGGTGGCGATCTTCGCCAGCCTGCGCGAGTCGACGTGGGCGCCGCTCGCCCTCCTCGGGCTCTTCGTCGTCCTGGCGCCGGTGGGACTGCCGATGACGCCGCTCATCATCGCCAGCGGCGTCGTCTTCGGGCCGCTCCTCGGCGCGGTCTACAACACCCTCGGCTGTCTCGCGGGGGCCGCGGTGAGCTACGGGCTCGCACGGCTCATGGGCCGCGACTTCGTGCGCCGCCTCGCCGGAAAGCGGATCAAGCGGATCGAGAGCCTGCTGCGTCGCCGCGGCTTCTGGTCGCTCGTCGGCGTCCGTTTCCTGCCCGTCCCGTTTCCGGTGGTGAACTTCGGCGCCGCCCTCGCCGGCGTGCCCTTCCCCACCTTCATGCTCACCGCGGCGCTCGGGCTCACCCCCTCGATGTTCGTCTACACCAACTTCGCCTCGACGCTCTTCGAGGTGGCGCGCGGCGGCGACCGCGCCGGCCTCGTCAAGCCCGCCGCCGCCCTCGCCACGGTGATGATGGTGAGCGTGACGCCGGCGGTCGTGCAGCGGCTGCGGCGGCGCAAGCGCTACCGCCAGCTCGTCGTGGCGCGCCACGCGCGCCGGCGCTAGCAGCCCCTACTCGCGCCGGAGCGCCCGCTCGACCTCGGGGAGGTCGATGAGCAACGCGGATGCGCCCGGCGAGGCGGCCTCGGGGTCGAGCTCGTAGTCGCGGATGACGCGGCGGAAGACTTCCTTCAGGGCGCGCGCGCCGAGCCGCGGCTGGCGGGCCGCCTCGGCGGCGATGCGGCGCACCGCGGCGGGCGACAACGTGAGTCGCTTGCCCTGCGTCGAGAAGTACTCGCGCGCCAGGTTGAAGCCCGACTCGGGAGCCTCGAGGAAGATGCGCACGAGCTCGTCGACGCCGAGGTCGCGCAGCAGCACCACGGCGTCGAAGCGGGAGAGGAACTGCGGGCTCATGCCGTAGTCGAAGAGATCCTCGTTGCGCAGCCAGTCCTGCAGCGAGAAGTTGAGCCGCTCCTGGACGTTGCCGGGCTCGAGGGTCGTCGTGGCACGCAGCTGGCCGCGGTCGCGGCCGATGGTGACGCGGTCGTAGACGGCGTCCCAGAGCCCCTCGAAGGCGCCGGCGCAGACGAAGAGGAGGCCGGAGGAGTCGATCGTGGCGACGCCGCCGCCCGCCCACTCCGGCAGGCGCAGCGGGATCGCCTCGTTTTCGATCAGCGTCAGCAGCGCCTCCTGGGCGCGGATGCCCGCCACGTTGGGGCGGTCGCCGATGTGCGAGCGGATCTTGTCGATCTCGTCGACGAAGACGAGGCCGCGGCGGGCGCGTTCGATCAGCTCAGCGACGCTCGCTCCGGGGAGCTGCTCTCGGGCGCGCTCGAGCAGGCGCCAGAGCACCGCCTCGCCCGGGCGGCCGCGCTCCGCCTCCTCGCCGAGCACGTTGGCGTGCATGCGGACGACGGTCGAGCGCAGCGCCAGCTCCGGCCGCGCCGCCAGGAGCTCCTCGACGGCCCGCATCAGCGTCGTCTTGCCCGTGCCCGACGAGCCGATCATGAGGATGTGGCCCACGCGCAGGCCGGCGAGCTTCTTCGCCAGCGCCACCGCGAGCTCGCGCACCGCCTCCTCCTGGCCGATGACGCGGCGCGAGAGGTCGGCGGCGATCGCCCGCGGCGGGGGGATCTCGACGGCGGTCTGGGCCTCGGCCACGTGCGGATTGTAGACCCAGGCGCCCGCTCCGCCGACCAGGCGGGCCGCGCGCTTCGGCGAGGGTGCGCCGAGCGCACCATCGTCTCCGGGGACACGAGACCCGGAATGGTGCGCACGGCGCACCCTACGCGGAGTCGCCTGCGGGAGCCGGTGCCTCGGGCGGAGGCTCCGCCGCGGGGTCCTCGGACAGCGCCGTTTCCCCGGCGCGGTAGCGCCAGAAGCCCGGCAACAGCGGGATGCAGAGGAGCACACCGGCGACGCAGAGCCAGCCGCCGGAGACGATCGAGAAGCGCGGCGACACCACGCTCGCCAGCCAGCCGGCTCGCGCGTTGCCGAGCAGCGGGCCCGTCGAGTAGCTGATCATCTCGACGCCGGCGAGCCGACCGCGCAACGCGTCGGGAATGGTCTGGTTCCAGATCGTCATGCGGTAGATGGCGCTCACCATGTCGGCAGCGCCGGCGAGCGCGAGCAGGGTCACCGCCGCGGCCAGGCTCTGTGCGTAGCCGAGGGCGATGATGGCCACGCCCCAGAGCCCCGCGGCCACCACCACCGCTGCGCCGTGACGGCGCACGCGGCCGGCCCGCCCCGAGACGATCGACACCGCGAGGCTGCCGATCGGCATCGCCGAGTAGAGCCACCCCGCCGCGCGTGCGCCGCCCCACGGCACCGCCATCGCCGGGAAGAGGGCCATCGGCATGGCGAAGGTCATCGCCACGAGGTCGACGGCGTACGTGCCGACGAGCTCGGCGCGGCTTCCCGCGTAGCGCAGCCCCTCGGCGACGGCGGCGAGCCCGGGCGAGCGCGCCCCTGCCGGCGCCGGCATGGCGCGGATCGTCGACACCGCCGCCATGGCCACGAGGAAAGTCGCCACGTCGACGACGTAGGCGACCGGCATGCCGAAGGCGGCGATGCAGGCGCCGCCGAGCGCCGGGCCGGCGATCATGCCGATGTTGCCGCGAAGCGAGGTGAGCGTCGCCACCGCCGGGATCTCCTCGCGGGTGACGAGCCGCGGCGTCGTCGCCTCGAGCGCCGGCCGGTGGAAGCCGTTGAGGGCGGCCATCGCGCCGGCGGCGACGAAGGGCACCCACACCGCGGGCCGCGGCAGCCAGGCGTTGAACGCCAGCGCGGCGGAGCAGACGGCGAGGAGGAGCTCCGACCCCAGGAGCAGCCGGCGGCGGTCGAGGGCGTCGGCGGTGGCGCCGCCGAAGAGCGCAGCCAGGAGCAGCGGCACGAGCTGCACCGAGCCGAGCAGGCCGACGGCGAGCGACGAGTGCGTCAGCTCGAACACCTGGTAGGGGATCGCGACGTACGTGATCATGCTGCCGACGAGCGAGACGAACTGCCCGACGTAGAGCGCACGGAAGTCGCGGTTGCGGCGCAGCGGCCCGAGATCTATCAGCATGGAAGGTCGATCGGCACGGCGGGAAACGTACCACCCGAGCACCAGGTACCATCCAGAGGCGCCAGGGACTCTCCAGGGCGGCCCCGGCGCCGCCCTGGCCGCCGGCTACAATCCCGGCGTGAAACCCGTACAGACGATCCTCGCCGCCTCGATCGCCATCGGCGCCCTGCTGGCGCCCGCGCCGCTCTCCGCCGCCGCGAAGCCCGATCCGGCGCAGCAGCTCGCCGCCGCGCAGGCGAAGCTCGACGCCGACGACCCGCAGGGGGCGCTCGCCATCCTCGACCCGCTCCTCAAGCGCGACGGCAAGCTGGCCCACGGCTACCTGCTGCGCGGGACGGCGCGGCTGATGCTCGGAACGGCCGGCGGCAAGGAAGACCTCGACAAGGCCCTGGCGCTCGACCCCACGCTGCGCCAGGCGTGGCTCGACCGCGCGGCGGTGGCGGTGTCCGAGAAGCGTTACGAGGCCGCGCTCGCCGACTTCCAGAAGGCGCGGGACCTCGACCCCGCCGACGCCGACGGCCTGCTCAACATCGGCGCCGTCGAGCTCCTCCTCGGGCGGCTCGACGCGGCGAGCCAGAGCTTCCAGCAGTTCCTCGGCCAGCGCCCCGGCGACGCCTCGGCGCACTTTCTGGTGGCGAAGAACTACGCGCTCACCGGCTACGCCGGCCTGGCGGTGCAGGGGCTCCAGCAGGCGATCGCCCTCGACGAGCGGGTGCGCGCCGCGGCGCGCGGCGACGGCGCCTTCTCGAGCCTCGCCTCGAACCCGCGCTACCAGGAGCTCATGCGCAAGGACAGCTTCAAGCTCCCGGCGGGGTTGCCGTACGCCGAACGCTTCTATCCGGCCGCCTATCGCCAGGGACAGGGCCCGTTGCTGCCGGCGACCCTCGACGCCCTGCAATCGCTCGGCGAGCCTTTCGACTCCCGCGTCGAGGTGACGCCGGACTGGGCCCTTCTCTGGGGCGCCATGCGCATCAAGCTCTCCGACGACGCCAAGGGACAGGGAGTCGTGACGTTGAGCGCCCGCCCGGGCCTCTCCACCGCCGACTGGGAGCAGAAGAGCGCCAAGCTCCTCGACACGATCCTCATCCAGCTCGCCAAGCGGCGCACCATGGGCGGGCCACCGAAGCCGGCCCCCCCCGCGCGCTGAGCGCGCTGCCGCCCCCCACCCGATCCCCACCCCTGGGTTGGTCTGCCACCCCACCCCGCGCGCACAGCGCGCTGCCGCCCCCCGCCCGGCCCCCTCCCCTGGGTTGGTCTGCCACCCCACTCTCCCCAACCCCTCTCTC
>Ga0075421_100000362_pt1 | contig 45959 bp, 48 predicted proteins | sample SoiMetdeltSBSDD5_FD_75292 | JGI IMG/M metagenome (GOLD analysis project Ga0075421, IMG submission 75292) | Bulk soil microbial communities from a Populus tree surrounding site in Tennessee, USA - Soil MetaG P. deltoides SBSDD5 | ecosystem: Environmental > Terrestrial > Soil > Tree plantation... | reverse complement strand
GGCGATCTCGCCGTGCGCCTCTAGGAGCTGGGCATAATCGGGCGACTTGAGGAGGTCGGGGCTGAACACCGCCGGCTGGGGGCCGCTGACGTGCAGGAGCGCGGCGTCGCCGTTGTCGCCGCCGGCGGCGCGCAGGTCCCAGCCCTCCAGCTCCGCCACCACTTCCCGCACCGCGGCCACGATCTCGGTGTCCCCCACCCCGCGCTTGGTGCCCTTGAACTTGCGGCGGAGGAGGCCGTCGATGATGGGGCCGGGGATGCCGCGGCGCCCGAACTTGCCGAACAGCGACCGAAACTCCAGCGCGCGCTTGAGCGTCTCCAGCAGCGCGGCCTCCTTGAGCGGCGTGGCCTTCCCCGGGACCTTCACACCCGACTTCTCCACCCAGTTCTCGAGTAGGAACTCCTCCATCTCCCGCTCGCTCATGAGGTAGCGCTCCGCCTTGCCCTTCTTGACCTTGAAGAGCGGCGGCTGGGCGATGAAGAGGTTGCCGGCCTCGATCACCTGCACCATGTGGCGGAAGAAGAACGTCAGCAGGAGCGTGCGGATGTGGGCGCCGTCCACGTCGGCGTCCGTCATCAGGATGACCTTGTGGTAGCGCAGCTTGGTGACGTCGAATTCCTCCGGCCCGATGCCGGTGCCGAGCGCCGAGATCAGGAGCCGAATTTCATTGTGGGACAGGACCTTGTCGTAGCGCGCCTTCTCCGCGTTGATGATCTTGCCGCGCAGCGGGAGCACCGCCTGGACCTTCCGGTCGCGCCCCTGCTTGGCGGAGCCGCCCGCGGAATCGCCCTCGACGAGGAAGATCTCGCGGAACTGCGGGTCGCGCTCCGAACAGTCGGCGAGTTTGGCGGCGAGGCCTTCGTCGTCGCGTCCGCCCTTGCGGGTGAGATCGCGCGCCTTGCGGGCGGCTTCGCGGGCCTGCGCGGCGCGCACCGCCTTGTCGGCTATCTTGCGCGCGGTGGTGGGATCCTCCTCGAAGGCCTCGCTGAGCCGGTCGTTGACGATCTGCTGGACGAGGCCCTTCACCTCGGAGTTGCCGAGCTTGCTCTTGGTCTGGCCCTCGAACTGCGGATCGGGGATGCGCACCGACACGACGGCGGTCAAGCCCTCGCGCACGTCGTCGCCGGAGACATCGCCCTTGAAGCTCTTGAGGAAGCCGTTGGCCTTGGCGTAGTTCGCGATGGTGCTGGTCTGCGCGGCGCGGAAGCCGGTGAGGTGGGTGCCGCCCTCGCGGGTGTTGATGTTGTTGGCGAAGGAGAACACGCTCTCCTGGTAGCCGTCGTTGTACTGGAGCGCAACCTCGACCTCGATGCCGTCCCGCTTCCCCTCGAAGAAGAGCACCTTCGGATGCACCGGCGTCTTGTTCTGGTTCAGGTGCTTGATGAACTCGATGATGCCGCCCTTGTAGAGGAAGGTGTGGCTGCGCTCGTCGCGCTCGTCCTCGATGGCGATCTTGAGGCCCTTGTTGAGGAAGGCCAGCTCGCGGAGGCGGTTGGAGAGCGTGTCGAAGGAGAACGTGGTCTCCTCGAAGATCTTGGCGTCCGGCTTGAACTTCACGATGGTGCCGTGCTTGGTCGTCTTCTCGCCCGCGGTGAGCTCGCCGGTGGGAACGCCGTACTCGTAGCGCTGTGTCCACACCTTCCCTTCGCGCCGGATCTCGAGCTCGAGCCACTCGCTGAGCGCGTTGACCACGGACACGCCCACGCCGTGGAGCCCGCCGGAGACCTTGTAGGCGGAGTGCTCGAACTTGCCGCCGGCGTGGAGCACGGTGAGCACCACCTCCGCCGCCGACTTGCCGCTCTCCTTGTGAGTGTCGACGGGAATACCGCGGCCGTTGTCGCCCACCGAGCAGGAGCCGTCGGAGTGGAGGATGACCTTGATGCTGTCGCAGTATCCGGCGAGGGCCTCGTCGACCGCGTTGTCGACGACCTCGTAGACGAGGTGGTGGAGGCCGTAGGCGCCGGTGTCGCCGATGTACATGGCGGGCCGCTTCCGGACGGCCTCCAGCCCCTCCAGGACCTTGATGTCGCTGGCGGTGTAGGTCTCTCCGGTCATGCCACGCCCTGGACGGGATGCCGGCTCGGGTCGACCACCTCACCCTCGCGCACCTGCCACCAGGCGGCGCGCCGCGCGGGAATCGTCTCCTCGGCCGTGGTCAGGAACACCTGGCCGGCCCCCTCGATGTGCCGCAGCACGTTCACCTGCACGCCGGGATCCAGCTCGGAGAGCGCATCGTCCAGCAGCAGCACCGGGCTCGATCCCACCGCGCGCGCGACCGGCCCCGCCTCGGCGAGGCGCAGGGCGAGGGCGAGCAGCCGCTGCTGGCCCCGCGAGGCGAAGAGGCGCATGTCGCGCCCGTCGAGCTCGACGCTCACGTCGTCGCGATGGGGCCCGACCAGGGTCTGGCCCCGCCGCGCCTCCTCGGCGCGCCGCTCGCGCAACGCATTCACGAACCCCTCCTCGTCGACGCCATCCGGCAGTGAGCTCCGATAGCCGAGGGCCAGGTCGCCATCTCCCGCCATCTCAGGATAGAGCGCCCGCACCTCGGTCTCCAACTCTTGCAGCGCCTGGCGGCGGCGTCCGAGCAGCTCGATGCCCACCCGTGCCAGCTGCGCGTCCCAGGGCTCGAGGACGGCGTCCACCGCCGCCGCCCCCGCCGCGGCCTGGAGCAGATGGTTCCGACGCTCGAGCACCCGCCGGTAGCGGCCGACGGCCGCCACGTGCGCCGGGAATACCTTCGCGGCGAACCCGTCGAGGAAGCCGCGCCGGGCCTGCGGCCCGCTGGTGAGGAGGGCGAGATCCTGCCACCCAAAGGGGATCGCACGCGCCCACGGGCATCCCTCGCCGGTGATCGCCCAGCCTCCGTCCTCGCGGGGCGCGATGGTGCGGCGGATCTCCCGCGTAGAGTCGGCGCGCCGGACCTCCCCCTGCACGAGCGCGCGCGGTGCGTTCCAGCGGGCGAGATCCACGGCGCGGCTACCGCGGAACGAGCGGCCCACAAGGAGGAACCCGAGGCCTTCGAGGAGGTTGGTCTTGCCCTGCCCGTTGGGGCCGGTGACTACGTTGAGCGTCGACGACGGCGAATAGGACAGCGCGGAATAACTGCGAAAATCAGACAGCGCTATCCACTCGATTTGCACCCGGGATTCGCTCCTCCACGTCCTAAATCACGTCCTAAATTCGCATGGGCATTATAACACACAGCGACCCCTCCTCCTCGAAGCTCCGGACCACTCCGGGGCTCATTCCGTCCTTCAATTCGAGCACCACTTGTTCCCCGGTCTGGGCCGCCAGCGCGTCCAGGAGATAGCGCGAGTTGAAGCCGATCGTGATCTCCTCGCCGGCTCCCTCCACCTCGAGGCTTTCCTCCGCCTCGCCGAAGTCGGGATGGTACGCGCTCAGCTTCAGCATGCCGGGAGAGAGGGTGAGCTTCACCGGCTTGGTCCGCTCCTCGGACAGCACCGAGACGCGGCGGAGAGCCGCGGTCAGCGCCGCCCGCGAGATGGTGAGCTTCCGCGGATGCGCTTTCGGCACCACCTGCTCGTAGTTCGGGAAGGTGCCCTCGATGAGCCGGGCCATGAGCAGCGTGTTCGGCATCTGCAGGACGAACTGGTTGTCGCTGACCGAGACCTGGACCTCCTCGCCGGAGCCCACGATGCGCGCGATCTCCTGGACGGCCTTCCGCGGGACGATACCGGACACATTCGGCCCGCCGCTGACGAGGGGTCGGCTCGCCACCGCCAGGCGGTGTCCGTCGGTAGCGACCAGGCGCAGCTCCTTACCGAGTATCGTGAAGAGGACACCGTTGAGCGCGTACCGGCTCTCATCGTGCGAGATCGCAAAGCTCGTCTGCGCAAGCATGTCCCGGAGCACCTTGCCGTCAAGGCTGATCCACGTGGCGGTGTCGCCGGGACCCACCGAGGGGAAATCGTCCGGCACCAGACCGACCAGCTTGTAGGACGCCCCGCCGCACTTGAGCCCGACCCAGGCGTTGTCCTGCACGCGGATGGCCAGCGGCGCCGCCGGGAGCTCCTTCACGATCTCCGTCAGCTTGCGCGCCGACATCGTGATCGAGCCCTGCTTGGCGACCTTGGCGGGAACCGACACCCGCACGCCCACCTCGAGATCGGTGGCGGTCAGCCGCACGGAGTCGACTGAGGCCTCCACCAGCACGTTGGCGAGGATGGGCAAGGTCTGCCGGGGCTCGACGATGTTGTGCACGAGCTGCAAGCCCCGGATGAAGGCGTCACGATCCACATGCACTTCCATGAAGATTCTCCCTTGTTCAGGAAGGAAAGAAAGACATCACAGTCGTCGGCGTAGGCGTAGGACGTGGGGACAACGGGGAAGACGCCAACGCTGCGCGCCGGCGCGGAGTTCCGCGTGGGCGTGGCTGTGGACGTCAACGTGGATAGGACGGGATGACATGTGGGCTAGAGGGTGATGCTCTGGGTAATCGAGTCGATGGTCTTCTTGAATTTGGGATCTTCCTGGAGCATCAGTTGGATCTTTTCCACGCCGTGGAGCACGGTGGTGTGGTCCTTGCCGCCGAAGGCACGGCCGACTTCGCTGAGGGACGCGTGGGTCAGCTGGCGCGAGAGGTACATGGCGATCTGCCGGGGGAAGGCGATGGCCTTGGTTCGGTTCTGGGCGCGCAGGTCGGAGAGCTTGATGCCGAAGAACTCGGCCACTTTTCGTTGAATGTGATCGATCGTGATGACCCGCTCGTCCTCGCCCCAGAGGTCGGCCAGCACTTCCTGGGCCAGGTCCACCGTCATGTCGCGGCCGCTCAACGCGCAGAAGGCGATCATGCGGGTGAGGGAGCCCTCGATCTCGCGGATGTTCGCCTTGATCCGGCTCGCGATCAGGTAGGCGACGTCGTCGGGCAGGCGCACGCGCTCGATCTCGGCCTTCTTCTTGAGAATGGCCACGCGCGTCTCGAAGTCGGGCGGCTGGATGTCCGCGATGAGCCCCCACTCGAACCGGGACCGGAGCCGCTCCTCGAGATCGGGGATCTCCTTGGGGGCGGCGTCCGAGGACATCACGATCTGCTTCCGCGCCTCGTAGAGGTCGTTGAAGGTGTGGAAGAACTCCTCCTGGGTGCGCTCCTTGCCCGAGATGAACTGGATGTCGTCGATGAGGAGGAGGTCGATGTTGCGGTACTTGGCGCGGAACTCCGCGGTGCGGTCGTAGCGGATGGCATTGATGAGCTCGTTGGTGAACCGCTCCGAGGAGATGTAGAGCGTGAGCAGATGGGGATAGGCGCGCGCGATCTGGTGGCCGACGGCGTGGAGCAGATGCGTCTTGCCCAGCCCGACCCCGCCGTAGATGAAGAGCGGGTTGTACGCCTTGGACGGCAGGTCGGCCACCGCCTGGCACGCGGCCTGGGCGAACTGGTTCGAGTTGCCGACCACGAAGGACTCGAACGTGTAGCGCGCGGATAGACCGGTGACGGGGGCCGGGGCGGCCTCGATCGGTGCCGGGGGCTCCATCGCGTCCGGCGCAGGCGCCTCGCGATCCACCTCGAACGTGACGCGCGGATTGCCGCCGAGCACCTCGCGAGCCACCGTCTGCAGGGTCTCGGCGTGATGCTGGACGAGCCAGTCGCGCGTGAATTTGCTGGGCGTGATGATGCGGAGGTGGTCGCCGTGGACCCCGCCGAGCCGGCAGGGACGCACCCAGTTGTCCAGGGTGGTGGCGGGAAGGCGACGCTCGAGGGCGGTCAGCAGCCGGGTCCAGAGGGTATCAAGCATGGCAGACAGTCAGCCTCGTTCAACAGTTGGAGGAGTTACGCACAGAGTTATCCACAGAGGTGGATAACTTTGTTGACTCTAGGGATCAACGGGTTTGCTGCGGGAGCGGCCACCCACCAAGTCACGACGTCCAATCGGCACCTTTCCGCCTCGAGCGGCCGAGTCGGAGCGCACGGGGAAAGAACGAGAATGCGAACCTACCACACGGTGAAATCGGGCCGCAAGGGGTCGCGCGCCTTGACTTGGTCAGACGTCGTCAGTACGCTACTGAGGTTCTACGACTGAAAGGATTCGACAATGAAGAGGACGTTTCAACCGAACGTACGACGCCGGAAGAAGACGCACGGCTTCCGCGAGCGTATGAAGACTCAGGGTGGGCGCAAAGTCCTCAAGCGGCGGCGGGCCAAGGGGCGCAAGCGGCTCACCGTCTAGGCCGCCGCGCACGCTGTCTCGCGCGGAGCGGCTCCGAAGCGCCGGCGAGTTCCAGGCCGTGTTCGAGCGGGGCAAGCGCCTGGAGCGGCCGGCGTTCGTTGTGTTGTGGAGCCCCACACCCCGGATACGGAAGGCGGGCTTCACGGTGAGCCGGCAGATCCGAGGGGCGGTCAGCCGGAACCGAGCGCGCCGGCGCCTCCGCGAGGCGTACCGCGGCCGGACCGTGGCGAATCCAGACGATATTTCAATGGTTTTCGTGGCCCGACCCCCTGCCCTGACAGGTTCGTTCGCAAAGCTCGTGGAGGCGATGGACGAGGTGATGCGGCGGCTGGGGGGCGGGCAAGGGATACGGAACGCATGACCCCGCTGGCGTGGCTGGCGGAGCGAGGGATTCGGGGCTATCAGCTCGTGATCCGACCGGTGCTGCCGCCCGCGTGTCGCTTCGAGCCGAGCTGCTCGGAGTATGCGCGGCTCGCGCTGATCGAGCACGGCTTCGCGCGGGGGCTGTGGCTGGCGATGAGGCGGATCGGGCGCTGTCATCCGTTTCACCCGGGCGGCGTTGATCCTCCCCCGCGCCGCCTCCTCGACAACAAGCGACAAGGACGGTAATGGAGAAGCGAGTCATTCTGGCCGCCATGCTCATGGCGGGCCTGCTGATGGTGTATCAGACGCTGTTCCTCTCGCCGTCGCAGCAGACACCGCCCGCCAAGACTGAGGCGCCCGCGCCGGGCAGCCCGGCGCCCGCGGCGCCCGGCGCGGGCGCGCCCAAGGGCCAGGCCGCCGCACCCGGCGCGCCCGCCACCCCGCCGCCGCCGGCCGCGCCTGTCGCTGTGCCGGCGGTTCCCGAGCGCGCCGCGAGCGTACTCAGCCCGCTCTATCACGCCACCGTGGTGAGCCGCGGCGGCGAGATCCGCGAGTGGAATCTGAACTATAGGGGTCAGAAGCCGATGGTTGTGCCGGGCCTGCTCGGTCCCGTCGGGCTCACCGTCGAGCGCGCGGGCGCGCCGGCGCAGGTGGTGCCGTTCACGCTGTCGCCGGACAAGATCGATCTCGGTCCGGCGGCGCCCGACGGAGAGATGAAGCTCACCGGCGAGGACGGCTACGGGCTCCGGTTCGCGGAGACGCGGCGTTTCCGCGCCGACAACTACACCGTGGAGCAGATCTTCCGCGTCGAGAACCGCCACTCCGTCGCCCAGGGCGCGGAGCTCGTGCTGACCTGGAAGGCGCCCGTCGAGTGGCCGAAGGATCGCGCTGAGGTATTTCTCGGGCAGCATCCGATTCGCGTCGTGGGCCTTCTCGCCGAGGGGCTGCGTCGGGAGGATCTGCCGAAGGAATCGCGGCGCGTCGCCGACGGAAGCTGGATCGCGCTGGAGAGCGAGTGGTACCTTACCGCCTTCATTCCGAAGAGCCCCGGCTGGAAGCTCGTGGAGGCGCCGGTGAACGGGGCCGCCACCGTCGGCGTCCGCGCCACGCTTCCGGTGCTGCAGCCGGGTCAGGCCTGGGAAGGCTCGCTGCTGCTCTATGTCGGGCCCAAGGAGTACGACCGGCTGAAGGCGTTCGGGGTTGGACTCGAAAAATCTATATATTTCGGTGGGTTTCCGGTCCCCCAGAGCTATGGCGGCCTCCCGATGGAGTGGGTCACGGTGCCGCTGCTCTGGCTGCTCCACGCCTTCTACGGCTGGACCGGCAACTATGGCGTCGCGATCATCCTGCTGACCGTGATCACCAAGGCCGTGTTCTTCCCGCTCACCGTCAAGAGCATGCGGTCGATGAAGGCCATGCAGGCCATACAGCCGCAGGTGAATCAGCTGCGGGCGAAGCTCAAGAACGACACGGCGAAGCTACAGCAGGAGACGATGGCGCTCTATCGGCAGCACGGAGTGAATCCCCTCGGCGGGTGTCTGCCGATGATCGTGCAGATCCCGGTGTTCTACGCGCTCTACGTCGCGCTGTCCGTAGCGGTGGAGATTCAGAATGCGCCCTTCATCTGCTTCGGCCGCGCGCCGAAGTGGCTGCCGCTGCTCGGCGGCAGCGATCTGTGGATCTGCAATCTCGCCGATTACGATCCGACCTACATCCTGCCGCTGCTCATGGGCGTGTCGATGTTCATCCAGCAGAAGATGACGCCGGTGATGGGCGATCCGCGCCAGGCGAAGATCATGCTGATGATGCCGATCGTCTTCACGTTCATGTTCCTCAACCTGCCGTCCGGGCTCGTGCTGTACTGGACGCTGTCCAACGTGTTGCAGATCGCCCAGCAGTACTACATGGACCGCGGCGCCAAGCCGGCCAAGGTCCCCGCGCGCGCCACGAAGAAGGCGTGACCCGCAAGGGGTCCGCCGCGGATCCGGTCGCCGAGCTCCTCGCCGCGATTCCCGTCCTTGCGGGACGCGCCGCGACTCCCAAGGACCGGGAGCGCTTCGCGCGATACCTGGCCCTCCTGCTCGAGTGGAATCGGGTGCACGACCTCACGAGCCACAAGCAGCCACGTGAGGTCGTGCGCGGACTCTTCCTCGACTCCCTGCTCTTCTTGCCGCAGCTCCCGCCGCGACCCCTTCGGCTCCTCGACATCGGCTCGGGGGCCGGCATCCCGGGGCTTCCCCTCCACCTTCTCGACCCGGATATCCGCGTGGCCCTCCTCGAGGCCCGGAGAAAGAGAGTCTCGTTTCTGGCCACGGTGCGGAGAGAGCTGCGACTGGATGGGGTTGAGGTCCTGGAGGGCCGGGCCGAGCAAGTGCTGGCCGAGCGACCCGATCTGAAAGGCGGCTTCGACGCTGTGACCGCGCGAGGGGTGACCCCGTCGACGGGCTTTGTCCTCGTCTGCTTGGACTATGTCCGGGTCGGGGGGCGCGTGATCGTATCGGGGCCTCCGGCGCCTCCGAAGTCTGGTCCCCTGCCCCATCCCAGCGGCCGGTGGGTCAAGGGGTCGTTCCCTATCCCAGAGTTGAATAGATGGTTTTTCGTGGTCGAGCGGGAAACTTGATCCAGGCCTCCGTCTGGGCTATGTTCCACGTGAAACCTCGTCATATGTTCCACGTGAAACGGCGTTCCACGTGGAACACGGGGAGCATGTGGCCAAGATAATAGCGGTCGTCAATCAGAAGGGCGGAGTGGGCAAGACCACGACTGCCGTGAACCTCGCGGCCGGCCTGGCGCTGGCCGAGCGTCGTACCGTACTGGTCGATCTCGATCCCCAGGGTAATGCCACCACCGGCCTCGGGCTCAACAAGTCCGAGCCGCGGCAGACCGTGTACAACGTCCTTCTCGACGGTCTCCCTCTGAATCAGGCCACCGCGCCCACCGAGCTCCAGTATCTCGGCATCGTGCCCTCCGAGATGGATCTGGTCGGCGCCGAGATCGAGCTCGTCGCGCTGCCGGATCGAGAGCATCAGCTGAAGACCGCGCTCGACGCCGCCCGCGAGCAGCTCGACTTCATCGTCGTGGATTGCCCGCCGTCGCTCGGGCTCCTCACGTTGAACGCGCTCACGGCGGCCGACTCGGTGCTGATCCCGCTGCAATGCGAGTACTACGCGATGGAAGGCCTGGCGCAGCTTATTCGAACGATCAACATGGTTCGGGAGCGGCTCAATCCCGGGCTTGCCATCGAGGGCATACTGTTCACGATGTTCGACGGCCGCACGAGCCTCGCCGCCCAGGTGAAGACCGAGGTGCATCAGCATCTCGGCGGGCAGACCTTCGCGACGGTGATTCCCAGGAACGTGCGGCTCACCGAGGCACCGAGCCATGGCCGTCCTGTGTTCCTCTACGATCTCCGCTCGTCTGGAGCGATCGCGTATCTCGAGCTGACCAGGGAGGTGCTCGCACATGGCTAATCGCCACGGTCTGGGTCGCGGCCTAGGGGCCTTGCTTCCACCGTCTCCGGAGCCCTCGGCGCCGGCCGAGGTGGCGGGGATTCAAGAGATCTCCGTCGACGCCATCTCGCCAAATCCGCAGCAGCCAAGAAAAGACTTTGATATCAATGCGTTGAATGAACTAGCGGGGTCGCTGCGAAAGTCCGGTGTGATACAGCCCGTGGTCGTCCGTAAGGTGGGCCCCGGCTTTCAGCTGATCGTCGGCGAGCGCCGCTGGCGTGCGGCCAAGCTCGCGGGGCTCAGCCAGATCCCGGCGGTGGTGCGCGACGTGTCGGACGCCGAGAGCCTCGAGCTCGCGCTGGTCGAGAATCTGCTCCGCGAGGACCTGAACCCCATCGAGGAGGCGGAGGCGTATCAACGGCTCCTCGCCGAGTTCGCGTGGACGCAGGAGCAGCTGGCAGAGCGCGTGAGCAAGGATCGCAGCACGATTTCCAACTGTCTCCGGCTGCTGAAGCTGCCCGAGGCGATTCAGAGCGATCTGCGCGCGGGGCGCCTCACGATGGGGCATGCGCGGGCGCTGCTCGCGCTCAGCTCGCCGACCGAGCAGCTCCGGTTGCGGGAGCAGATCCTCGCGCACTCCTGGTCCGTGCGCGCGACGGAGGAAGGCGTCCAGCAGAAGCGCGCGATCCTGCCGCGCCGCGCGGCCCGCCGCGCGCCCGAGCTCACCGCGCTCGAGGACGCGCTGCGCGAGGCGCTGGCCACGCGCGTGCGCCTCGTGGGGAACGACCGTCATGGCCGGATCGAGATCGCCTACGCCTCGCGCGAGGATCTCGATCGGCTCGCCGAGATCCTCACCGCGCGCCGCTGAGCGCGGAGCGACCCGATGGCCGATCGTCTCGTCGTGGGTCTCAGCGGCGGAGTGGATTCCTCCGTCGCGGCCGCGCTGCTCGTCGAGCAGGGCTTCGACGTGGTCGGCGTCACGCTGCGGGTCTGGCCCTGGCGCGAGCCGGAGGAGGGAAGCCGGAGCTTCGGCTCGTGCTGCTCGCCCGAAGCGGTGGACGACGCGCGCGCGGTCGCCCGCCAGCTCGGCATCCCGTACTACCTCCTCAACAGCGAGCGCGAGTTCGACGAGGCGGTGATCGCGCCCTTCGCCCGCGAGTATGCGGCGGGCCGCACGCCGGTGCCCTGCGTGGCCTGCAATCGCCAGGTGAAGTTCGGCTCGCTGCTCGCCCGCGCGCGCGCCTGGGACGCGGTGGCGGTGGCCACCGGCCACTACGCGCGGATCACCCGTGACCCTACTACTGGTCGCTTTCTCCTCTGGCGTGGGCGCGATGAGCGCAAGGACCAGTCCGACTTTCTCTGGCCGCTCACGCAGGATCAGCTCGGCGCCGCGCGCTTTCCGGTGGGCGATCTCACCAAGGACGAGGTGCGTGCCCGCGCGCGGGCGCTGGGGCTGGCCACCGCCGCCACCCCCGAGAGCCAGGAGATCTGCTTCATCCCCGACCACGACTATCGCGGCTTCCTGCGTCGCCGCACCCCCGAGGCGTTCCAGGCGGGGCCCATCGTGGACGGGCAGGGGAGGACGCTCGGCCGGCACGGGGGCCTCGCGGACTTCACGGTGGGTCAGCGGCGCGGGCTGGGGCTCGCCACTGGACGAAGCCTCTACGTGACCGCGCTCGATCCGCGGCGGAACGCGGTGGTGGTGGGCCCGGCGGAGGAGCTCGAGGCCGACCGGCTCTGGGCCGCCGGGCTCAACCTCATCTCCCAGGCCCGTCTGGAGTCGCCGATGCCGGTCGAGGCCAAGATCCGCCACAACCACGCGCCGGTGGCCGCCATTTTGTACCCCCCGGCGCCGGCCGGCGATGGACGGATCCTCGCGGAGGTGCGCTTCAGCGCGCCGCAGCGCGCCGTCACGCCGGGCCAGTCGGTGGTGCTCTATCGCGGCGACCTGGTCGTGGGCGGGGGTATCATCGCGCGGCCCGAGGGGGAAGAGGGCCTTGACGGTTTCGACCCCACATGATACTTGTCTAGCGTTTGTCCCTAATTTCACAACGTCGCATTTTCGGAGCCACCACCATGCGTCGCACGCTCGGGCTCATCGGCCTCACGGTCCTCCTGCTCGTCTCGCCCGCGTTCGCCGCCGGTGGGGAAGGCGGCCTGATCAACCTGGACAAGTCCCTCATCATCCAGATGGTCAACTTCCTCGTCCTGCTCTTCATTCTCTGGAAGCTCCTCTACAAGCCCCTCGTGGCGAAGATGGACGAGCGGACCCAGGCCATCAAGAAGTCGCTCGAGGAGGCCCAGGCCGCGCGAGCCGAGACGGAGCGCCAGCGCCAGGCCCACGCCGCCCAGGTCCAGAGCGCGCTCGCTGAGGCGCAGTCGATCCGCGCCACCGCCCTGAAGGAGGCCGCCGAGGAGCAGCGCCGGCTGGTGGAGGCCGCGCGCGCGGAGGCGGGCCGGCTCGTGCAATCCGCCAAGACCGAGATGGAGCAGGACATCCGGAAGGCGCGCCAGCAGCTCCGCCAGGAAGTCGGCGACCTCGCCGTCCAGATCGCGGAGCGGCTCATCAAGAAGAGCCTGCGCGACGAGGACCATCACCGGATCGTGCAGGAAGCCCTCGCTCGCGTCGACCGGGTCAACTAGATGAAGTCCCGGCAGGGGACGGCGGGCCGCTACGCGAAGGCGATCTTCTCCATCGCCCGTGAAGGCGGGAACACCGAAGCCCCCGGGCGCGAGCTCGAGCAGTTCGCGGCCCAGCTCGCCGCGAGCCCGGAGCTGGCGGCGGTGCTCCAGCGCCCCTGGACCAAGCCGAGCGAGCGCCAGGCGGTGGCCACCGAGGTGGCCAAGCGTGCCGGGTGCGGGGCGTCGGTGCAGAAGGCGATCGGCCTCGTCGCCTCCCGCGGCCGCATGGACCATCTCCCCGAGCTGGTCGCTGCTTACCGCGCGCTCGTGGACGACGAGCTCGGCCGCGTGCGCGCGGAGGTGCGGACGTCGGTGCCCTTCTCCGCCGACGAGAAGAAGCAGCTTTCGACGCGGCTCGGGCGCGCCCTCGGCAAGCAGGTCATCGTCGAGGAGACCGTGGACACTTCACTCCTGGGCGGCTTCATCGCCCAGGTGGGCAGCCTCATCCTGGACGGCAGTCTCGACGGGCAGCTGGCGCGGATGCGCGAGCGCCTCGCAAGGGGATAGCACATGATCAAGGCGGAAGAGATCAGCGAGATCATCAAGCGCCAGCTCCAGGGCTTCGAGGCCGAAATCGACCTCAAGGAAGCCGGGCGCGTGATCGAAGTCGGCGACGGCATCGCCCGCATCTACGGCCTGGAGAAGGCGCTCGCCGGCGAGCTCCTGGAATTCCCGGGCGGCGTCTACGGGCTCGTCCTCAACCTCGAGGCCGACAACGTGGGTGCGGTGCTCCTCGGCGACGACACCAAGATCAAGGAAGGCGATCCCGTCACCCGAACCAAGCGCATCGCCCAGGTGCCGGTGGGCGAGGCCCTCGTCGGCCGCGTCGTCAACGCCCTCGGCCAGCCCATCGACGGCAAGGGGCCCATCGACACCACGGAGACCCGGACGATCGAGCGCTACGCGCCGGGCGTGGTGGACCGCCGCTCCGTGAAGGAGCCGCTCCAGACCGGGCTCAAGGCCATCGACGCCATGATCCCGATCGGCCGCGGGCAGCGCGAGCTGATCATCGGCGACCGCGGCACCGGGAAGACCGCCATCGGCGTGGACACGATCATCAACCAGAAGGGGCAGGGGGTGTACTGCTTCTACGTCGCGGTGGGTCAGAAGCGCTCGACCGTGGCCCAGGTCGTGAAGATCCTGGAGGACTCGGGCGCCATGGCTTATACCACCGTGGTGGTCGCCTCCGCCTCCGAGTCCGCGCCGCTCCAGTACCTCGCGCCTTACGCGGGCTGCGCGATGGGCGAGTACTTCCGCGACACCAAGCGCCATGCGCTCTGCATCTACGACGACCTGTCCAAGCACGCGACGGCGTACCGTCAGCTCTCGTTGCTCCTCCGCCGCCCCCCGGGCCGCGAGGCGTACCCCGGCGACGTGTTCTACCTCCACTCGCGCCTGCTCGAGCGTGCGGCCAAGCTGAATGACGAGCTCGGCGGAGGCTCGCTCACCGCGCTGCCCATCATCGAGACCCAGCTCGGCGACGTGTCCGCGTACATCCCCACCAACGTCATCTCGATCACCGACGGGCAGATCTACCTGGAGTCGGACCTGTTCTTCTCCGGCATCCGCCCGGCGGTCAACGTCGGCCTCTCGGTCTCCCGCGTCGGCGGCTCCGCCCAGATCAAGGCCATGCGCCAGATCGCGGGCAAGCTGCGCCTCGACCTCGCCCAGTACCGCGAGCTCGCCGCCTTCGCCCAGTTCGGCTCCGACCTCGACAAGGCCACCCTCAATCAGCTCGCGCGTGGACAGCGCATGGTCGAGCTCCTCAAGCAGGGGCAGTACGCGCCGCTCGTGGTGGAGAAGCAGATCGCCATCATCTTCGCGGGGACCCAGGGCCTGCTCGACGACGTGCCGGTGGATCAGATCCGGGCCTTCGAAGAGCACTTCCTTCCCTGGATGGAACGCCGGTACGCCTCCCTGCTCGCCGACATCGCCAACAAGAAGGAGCTCTCCGACGACCTCCGGGACGCCCTCACCAAGGCGGTGAACGAGAGCAAGGCCGAGTTCATGGCCGCCCGCGGGATCAAGGCCGCCTAGGACCCCGCGCGCCCATGGCCACGCTCCGCGACATCAAGCGGCGGATTCGCTCGGTCGAGTCCACCCAGAAGATCACCAAGGCGATGAAGCTCGTCGCCGCCGCCAAGCTCCGCCGCGCCCAGGAGCGCATCATCGGCGCGCGCCCTTACGCGCAGAAGATGGGCGAGCTGCTGGGCAGCCTCGTCACCCGGGTGGGGGACGACGGCCATCCGCTGCTCGTCCGCCGCACCGGCGGTCGCAAGCGGCTGGTGGTGATCACCGCCGACAAGGGCCTCTGCGGCGCCTTCAACTCGAATGTGCTGCGCGCGTCGATGAGCTATCTGCGCGAGGCGGGTAACGTCGACCTGACGCTGGTGGTGGTGGGGAAGAAGGCCCGGGACTTCTACCGCCGGCGCCAGTGGTCCGTGAAGTCCGAGATGCTGGGCTTCTTCGACCGGCTCGCCTACTCCCACGCCCAGGAGCTGGCGGGGCAGCTGATGGCGGACTACCTCGCCGGGGAGACGGACGAGGTCCACCTCATCTACAACGAGTTCCGTTCGGTGGCCGTCCAGCGGGTGCGGCGCCAGCAGCTGCTGCCCATCGAGGCGGAGGCGGCAGGCGGCGAGACTACCACCGGCGAGTACATCTTCGAGCCGGGCCCCGACGCCATCCTGGCCTCGCTGCTCCCGCGCCACGTGACGACGCAAGTCTACCGGGCCCTCATGGAATCCGTGGCGGGCGAGTTCGGCGCGCGCATGACCGCCATGGAAGCGGCCACCAAGAACGCGAAGGAAATGATCGGCGTCCTGACCATCCAGTACAACAAGGCGCGTCAGGAGCGCATCACGAAGGAGCTGCTCGATATCGTCGGAGGCGCCGAAGCCCTGCGCCAAGCGACCGAGGCGTAAGGAGAGGACATGAACACGGGCAAGATCGTCCAGGTAATCGGACCGGTGGTGGACGTGGAGTTCGAGCCGGGCAAGCTGCCCGCGATCTACAACGCCCTCGAGGTCGTGGGGGCGGGGAGCACCGACGTGTTCGCCTACTCGGCGAAGCTCGTGCTCGAGGTCGCCCAGCACCTCGGCGAGAGCCAGGTGCGCGCGGTCGCCATGGCCGCCACCGACGGGCTCATGCGCGGCATGCCCGTGCAGGACACCGGCCAGCCCATCTCCATCCCGGTGGGCAAAGAGACGCTGGGGCGCATCATCAACATCACCGGCGAGCCCGTGGACAAGAGCGGCCCCATCAAGAGCGGCAAGACGTACCCGATCCATCGGCCCGCTCCCGCCTTCGATCAGCAGTCCACCAAGGTCGAGATGTTCGAGACCGGCATCAAGGTCGTGGATCTCCTCGAGCCGTACACCCGCGGCGGCAAGACCGGTCTATTCGGCGGCGCGGGGGTAGGCAAGACCGTGCTCATCCAGGAGCTCATCAACAACATCGCCAAGCAGCACGGGGGCATCTCGGTGTTCGCGGGCGTGGGCGAGCGGACGCGCGAGGGCAACGACCTCTATCACGAGATGAAGGAGTCGGGCGTCATCGACAAGACGGCGCTCATCTTCGGCCAGATGACGGAGCCGCCCGGCTCGCGCCTGCGCGTGGGCCTCACCGGCGTGACGTCCGCGGAGTACTTCCGCGACGAGGAGGGGCAGGACGTGCTCCTCTTCATCGACAACATTTTCCGCTTCACCCAGGCCGGCTCGGAAGTGTCCGCGCTGCTCGGCCGCATGCCCTCCGCGGTCGGTTACCAGCCCACCCTCGGCACCGAGATGGGCGCGCTCCAGGAGCGCATCTGCTCCACCAAGAAGGGCTCGATCACGTCGGTGCAGGCCATCTACGTCCCCGCCGACGACATCACCGATCCCGCGCCGGCGACGGCGTTCGCGCACCTCGACGCCACCACCGTGCTCTCGCGCCAGCTCACCGAGCTGGGCATCTACCCCGCGGTGGATCCGCTCGCCTCGACCTCGCGCATCCTCGACCCCATCATCATCGGCCAGGAGCACTACCAGACCGCGCGCGCGGTGCAGTCGATCCTGCAGCGCTACAAGGACCTCCAGGACATCATCGCGATCCTTGGAATGGAAGAGCTCTCCGACGAGGACAAGCTCACGGTGGCGCGCGCCCGGAAGCTCCAGCGCTTCCTCTCCCAGCCGTTCAACGTGGCCGAGGTGTTCACCGGCCAGCCCGGCCGGTACGTGAAGCTCGCCGACACCATTCGCGGCTTCAAGGAAGTCGTCGAGGGCAAGCACGACGAGCTTCCCGAGCAGGCCTTCTACATGGTGGGCGGGATCGAGGAGGCGGTGGAGAAGGCCAAGAAGATGCGCGAGGCGTCCCGCTAGTGAAGTTCGAGCTCGCCACGCCGTCGCGCATGCTCGTCTCCGACGAGGTGGACGAGGTGGTGGCCCCCGGCATCGAGGGATATTTCGGGGTGCTGCCCGGCCACGCCGCCCTGCTCACCACCCTCGGCAACGGGAGGGTGACGTATCGAACGGGCCGCGAGGAGAAGCATCTCACCGTGCTCGGCGGCTTCGCCGAGGTGCAGCCGGAGCGCGTGATCATCCTCGCCGAAGTCGCGGAGGCGCCCGAGGAGATCGATCTCGCGCGCGCCGAGCGTGCGCGGCAGCGGGCCGAGCTGCGCCTGTCGGGGCGTCATCCTCAAGGCCACGAGGGCGAGGGCGAGATCGACTACAATCGCGCGCTCGCCGCCCTCGAACGCGCGCTCGCGCGGATCATGGTGGCCGACCGTCTCCGCGTGGGTTAGACGCCCGTCCGCCTGAGGGCGGCAAGTCGGATCGCTCTGGCCTGAACTCTCGAGACTGTCCGGCGGGTCGCCTACCGATACCAGCGAGAATAACCCCAGCCCGCCCCGCCGAGTAGAAGCACCGCCAGAAGGAGGATCACCCAGGTTTCCATCGGCCATCACCTCCCACCACTATCTGGTTCTCTCCTCCTATTCTCCGATCGAGCCCGAGCGTCGCCTATTGGACCTTCGCCTAGTGGACTTTCGTCCAAGCCGCAAGGACTGCCCGGCCCGCCGGGCGCCGCCCCTCTCGCGTTGCACAGGTCACCGTGCAGCCCCTGCCCAATGAGCCGTGTAACCGCCTGATCTTACGTCGCGCGCTTCCTGGCATGCCGCTCGCTCTAGAGGGAGGCATGCCGACCGTCCTCGTGGTAGACGACGAGCCGACCATCCTCGAGCTGGTGCGGTTCACGCTCGAGGACGAGCAGGTGGTCGTGCTCGAGGCCGCCGACGGCATCGAGGCTCTCGAGCGAGCCCGCACGGCGCGTCCCGACCTCGTCCTCCTCGATGTCCAGATGCCCCGCCTCGACGGGTTCGAGGTCTGCCGTCGTCTGCGCGAGGATGCCACGCTGGCGGGCGTGCGCATCGTCATGCTGACGGCGGCGGGGCAGGAGGCCGATCGCGCGCGCGGGCTCGCCGCCGGGGCCAACGACTACCTCACCAAGCCCTTCTCGCCGCTCGCCCTGTTCGCCCTGGTGCGAGCCCTCTTGCCGGAGGCCACGCTATGGCCGCAGACGTAGCCCTTTCCCAGGCGCTCGCGTATGCCCGAGACCTCAAAGCAGTCTGCGAGGTCTGGCAGGAGCGCGAGCGCGAGCTGAAGCACGCCAATGACCGGCTTCGCCACGCGCATCGCCAGTCGCTGCGCTATGCCGCCGACCTCAAGAAGACCTACTGGCGCATGGAGAAGTCGTTCCTCGCGAGCCTGCTTGCCCTCGCCAACGCGCTCGAGGCGCGCGATGCCTACACGCGGGGCCACTCCGAGCGGGTGGCCTCGCTCGCGCGCGGGCTCGCCCTTGCGGCGGGGCTGCCGCCCGCCGCCGCCGACATCGTCGCTCAGGCGGGCCGGCTCCACGACCTCGGCAAGATCGGCGTGCCCGAGGGTGTGCTGCGCAAGGCCGGGCCCCTCACCGACGAGGAATGGGCGCTCATGCGCCAGCACCCGCTCACCGGCGCGCAGATCCTCGCGCCGCTCGAGTTCTTCGGCGACGGCATGCTCATCGTCCGGCACCACCACGAGCGCCTCGACGGCAGCGGCTATCCGGACGGTCTGAAGGGCGCTGCCATCCCCATCGGCGCCCGCATCGTCGCGGTGGTGGACGTGTACGACGCCCTCACCTCCGACCGCGCGTACCGCCGGGCGCTGCCGCATGCCGCCGTGATCGAGCGCCTCCACCGCGCCGCCGAGCAAACGCTCGACGGCGAGCTGGTCGCGCTCTTTCTCGAGCTTTGCCGCGATGGATCTGCTGACCGCGCCGTTTGAGGCCACCGGCCGTCGGCCGGCCACCGCGGTGTGGCGGCCGCTGTTGCTGGTGAGCGCGGCCATGCTCGCGACCGTCGGCGCGGGGCGGCTTCTCGTGGAGCAGGGAGGACTGCTGGCGGAGCTGGGCGCCGCCGTGGAGGGGACGGGCGCGCACGGCGGCTTCATCGCGCAGGGCCTCGTCATCGCGCTGGGCGGGCGCGGAGCCTGGGCGGCGCCGGCGCTGCGGGTGGGGGCGGCGCTCTTCGCGGGCTTTCTCCTCGGTCGGCTCCTGCCCTGGGGCGGTCTCGCGCTATTGCTGGCGCCCGCGGTGCTGCTTCACGAGTGCCGGCGGTTCCCACGCCTGTCCCGCATGGGCGTGCTGGCCCCGGCGCGGCCGGGCACCCTCGCGATCGGCTTCGCGGTCGGCGCCTTTCTCGGAGCGCACCTGCTCGTAACGGCGTCCCTTACGTTCGGCTACGGCGTGAGCGTGGTCAGCCTGGCCGGATACGCCACGGCCCTGGCCTATGACGTCGGCGCCAATGCGCTGTCCGCCGAGTGGTTGTTCCGCGGCGCGCTGTTCTCCCACTGGTGGCGGCACTGGGGCTTCTGGGGAGCGGCGGCCACCGCCACCGCGATGAGCCTCTTGCGCTACCTTCTCGATCCCGCCTTGCCCCAGACCGCCGAGGCCCGCGCGGGGGCCATTTTCTATCTGGCCGCCCTCGGGCTTGCCGCCTCCGTGCTGCGCGCCTGGAGCGGCAGCCTCGTCCCGGGCTATCTGGCCTCCATCGCCTTCTTCGCGGCGTACCGGACCCTGGTCGTGTGGTAGCCGCGCCGCTCGCCTTTCTGGTGACGCTCACCGCCGGGATGCTGTGGGAGGGTGGGGCGCCGGTCTCGCCCCTGCGTCACCTCTTCCTGGTGCCCGCCCTCTGGGCGGCGCTCACCGCGGGCGCGCGGGCCGGGGGGTTCGTCGGGCTGATGGCGGGCTTGCTCCAGGCACCGCTGGTGCTGCCCGGCATCGAGCGGGTCGGCTTGGGGGGAGGCGCGCTCGACGGGCTCGTCTCGCTGGTGATGCCGGCGGCACTCGGCGTGGTGGCCGGTCATGTCCGGGATCAGGCGCGCGGCCGGGCCCGGCGGCTCGACGCCCTGCTCGCCATTCAGCGCCGGATGGCCGCCGACCGTCCGTTGATGGATCGGCTCGACACCGTCGTGGGCGAGATCCGGCGATGCCTGGGCGCGCAGGCGGTGGGGCTGGTGCTGGGCTCGCGTGACGACGCGGCGCTCGTGGCGAGCGACCCTCCGGGCTCGGCCCTCGCGCCTCACTCGGCGGCGGCCTGGTCGCTCGCCTCGGGTCAGGCCGTGCGAACCCGCGACCTGGGCGACGACCCGCGCGTGACGCTGCCCGACTCTTCCTCACCGTCGCCTGTCCGCGCGGTGGTCCTGGCTCTGGATCCGGGCGACGGGCCCGCCGGCGCGCTCGCGGTGGAGTGGCGCGGCGAGGTGTCAGAGGCGACGGCGGCGGCGGCCGAGGAGATGGCGCTTCACCTGGCGCTCGGCATCGAGAACGCGCGCCTCACCTTGCGCCAGCGGCGCTTCGCGGCCGAGCTGGAGGACAAGGTGCGCGCGGCAACGCAGCGTCTGGTCGCCATCGATCACGCGAAGTCCGAGTTCATCTCGGTGGTGTCGCATGAGCTGCGCACGCCCATCACCGCCCTCGAGGGCTTCTCGGAGCTCCTTCTCTCGCGTCCCGTCGAGCCCGCGCGCGCCGCCCGCTTCCTCGGCCACATCCACACCGAGAGCCGCCGTCTCGGCCGCATCGTGACGGAGCTGCTCGACCTCTCGCGCATCGAGGTGGGCGTCGCGCCCACCCTGGCGCGTGAGCGGGTGGACCTCGCCGCCCATGTCGAGCGCCAGCTCGAGCTCTTCGCCGGCGTCCACCCCCGCCATCAGTTCCGGTGGCTGCCGGAGGGGCCGCTCCCGCTCGTTCTTGCGGACCCCGACGCCGTGGACCGCGTGCTCCAGAACCTTCTCTCCAATGCCGTGAAGTATTCGCCGCGGGGAGGGAAGGTCACGGTGCGAGGGCGCGCGGGAGCGGCCGGCGGGGTGGAGCTCGAGGTGACCGACGAAGGGGTCGGCATCGCCGCCGAGGCGCTGCCGCGCATCTTCGATCGGTACGTGCGCATCGCCAACCCGGAGACGGCGACGGTCCGGGGGCTGGGACTGGGCCTGAGCCTCGTGCGGGCCCTGGTGGAGGCGCACGGGGGGCGGATCGAGGCCGCCAGCGAGCCCGGAAAGGGCTCCTCCTTCCGCGTGTTGCTGCCCACCCCGAGAGGAGCAGATTCTCCCGATATTCCGCAAGGTTGAGATTGACACCCCCCGTTGCCGGCGTGTACCCTGAAGCGGCGATGGCGAGACGGGATGAGCTGGCCGGGCGTATGGCGGAGGCGGTGGTCAAGCGCCTGTCGACGCGCAAGCTCGTCGAGGTACGCGACGAGAGCCGCGCGCTGGACGTGATCCGGCGTATCGTCGCCGAGAACCTTCTTGCCGAGGAGAAGATCGAGGCCGATGCCCGCGCCCTCCTGATGGACCACGCCAAGGAGATCCGCGACTCGGCTTCGGACTACAAGCGCATCTTCGCCCTCGTGAAGGGCAAGCTCGCCAAGGAGCGGGGGTTCGTGCTGTGACGCGCATGAGCCGCGAACGCCTCTTCTCGCTGGCCGATCGGATCGTCGCCGATCTGTCGGCGACCGAGGCCGTCGCCGCCCGTGGGCTGGAGGACGACAAGGTTCGCGGGCAGCTCCGCACCGAGGTGTTCCGGGTGCTCGAGGACGAGATCAAGCTGGAGGAGTCGATCGACCAGGAAGTGCGGCGGACCCTGTCCACCTACTCGCGGCCGGCCCCGGAGGGCAGCGCGGAGTGGGAAGTGCTCTACAAGAAGACGCGCGACGAGGTGTACCGGAAGCGATTCCGCCTATGAGGCGCCTCGTCGTCGGGATCAGCGGGGCGTCCGGCGCGATCTACGGCATTCGGTTTCTCGAGCTGCTCCGCGCGGTGCCCGACCTGGAGACGCACCTCGTGATCTCCGATGCCGGTCGGCGCACCATCGCCGAGGAGACGGACTGGGCGGTGCGCGACGTGGAGGCGCTGGCCGCCCGCCGCTACAGCGATCGCGACATCGGCGCCGCCCTCGCCTCGGGCTCGTTCAAGACGGACGGCATGGTCATCGTGCCGTGCAGCATCAAGTCGGCGTCGGCGGTGGCCCACTGTCTGACCGACACGCTGATGGCCCGCGCCGCCGACGTCACCCTGAAGGAAGGCCGGCCCCTCATCCTGGTGGTGCGTGAGACGCCGCTGCATCTCGGGCACCTGCGCCTGCTCACCCAGCTCGCGGAGATCGGCGCGGTAATCCTGCCGCCCATGCCGGCTTTCTACAATCGTCCGAAGCAAATCGAGGAGATCGTCGACCACACCCTCGCGCGGGTGCTCGACCGGCTCCAGCTGCCCCAGTCCCTGGTGCCGGAATGGCGCGGCGAACCCCCCGCGCCGCCGAGCCCGGGCTCGGCGCCCGAGCGCGCGTAGCGGCATGACCGTCGTGCCCGACCTGTCCATCGTCATACCCGTCTACGACGAGGAGGAGAGCCTGCCCGTCCTCTGGCTGGAGATCCGGGAGGCGCTCGCGCCCACCGGGCTCGACTACGAAGTTATTTTCGTGGACGACGGCAGCCGCGACCGCAGTGCCGAGATCATCCGCGGCTACCGGGACGAAGACAAACGCGTGCGCCTGGTCCGGCTCAAGGCCAATGCCGGGGAGACCGCCGCCACCGACGCGGGGTTCAAGGCGGCGCGCGGGCGGCACGTCGTAAGCATGGACGCCGATCTGCAGAATGATCCCCGCGACATTCCGGGCCTGCTCGCGCACCTCGACCAGTGGGACGCCGTGACGGGCTGGCGGGTGAACCGCGCGGCGGGCGATTCGGTAGTGCGCCGACTGTCGTCCCGCGTCGCCAATCGCGTGCGCAACGCGCTGAGCGAGGAGACCATCCAGGACAGCGGCTGCACCTTTCGCGCGTTCCGCCGCGCCTGCCTGAACGAGCTCGTCCTCTACCGCGGGTTTCACCGCTTCATCCCCACCCTGCTGCGGATGCGCGGCTACCGGGTGCTCGAGGTGCCGGTGAATCACCGCCCGCGGCGCTTCGGCCGGTCCAAGTACGGCATCGGCAATCGCGCGTTTCGCGCCTTCGTGGACCTGCTGGTGGTGCGGTGGATGAAGGACCGCCTCCTCCACTACGAGGTCGCCGAGGATCTCGGCGGCGGGGCGGAGCCGCGCTGATGCGTGTGCTGCTGGTGGGACTGGGGCGCTGGGGCGAGAAGCACCTGCGCGTCTTGACGGAGCTGGGCGTCGAGCTGTGGGCCGCCGACCTCTCCGAGGAGCGGCGCGCCTTCGCGGTGAAGGCGGGGGTGGCGCCGGCGCAGACGGTGGCCGACTTCCGCGAGGCCTTGCCCCACGTGGACGCGGTGGATCTGGTGACCCCCGCCGACAGCCACCTTGCGGTGGCCGGCGCGTCTCTCCGTGCCGGCCGGCACTGCTTCGTCGAGAAGCCGCTGACCCTTACCGCCGCGGAAGGGCGCGAGCTGGCTGGCATCGTCCGCGCCACCGGGCGGGTCCTGCAGGTCGGGCACATCTTCCGCTTCCATCCCGTCACCGAGGCCCTGCGCGAGCGCATCGCGTCCGGCGCCGTCGGGCCCGTGCGCTACTGCACGGGCCGCTTCGCCGGGTTCAAGCGGCCGCGCGCCGACGTGGGGGTGACCCAGACCGACGCCATCCACCACATCGACCTGTTCGCGCACCTGCTCGGCACCCCGCCCACCGCGGTGACCGCGACCCTGCGCGATCTCCTCGGCTGCGGCATGGACGATCTCTCGTTCTGCGCGGTGGAGTACGGCGCGGTGCCCGCGTTCATCGAGGCGGGATACTTCGCCCCGGGCACGGCGCGCGACTGCGTGGTGGTGGGCGAGCGCGAGACGCTCGCCGCCGACTTCGGCTCTTCGGAGGTCTCCGTGCTCGAGAATCGCCACGTCCTGGGTGCGGCCGGCTGGCAGGCGCCGGAGGGCAAGGCGCGCACGTTCAAGGCCACCGGGGCTGAACCACTGCGGCGAGAGCTCGAGCTCTTCCTCGAGGCCGTCCGCAGCGGGGGCGAGCCCCCGGTGGACGTGGCAGCGGGCCTCACCGCCCTCCAGGCCGTGGAAGCCGCCCAGCGCTCGTCGGCTCTCGGCCGCCGGGTGACGCTCGCCGAGCTCGGCTGAGCGGGCGCCGCGCGTGGACTTCCTCTTCGGGCTTCTCGACGGCAGCGTGTCGCTGGCCGATCTGATCCGCTGGGGCGGCTACATCGTCCTCGTGGCCATCGTGTTCTGCGAGACGGGCCTGCTCATCGGGTTTTTCCTGCCCGGCGACTCGCTGCTCATCACCGCGGGGTTGGTCGCCGCCACGGGCGCGCTGGACATCTGGTGGATCAACGGGTTGCTCATCGCTGCAGCCATCATCGGCGACAGCGTCGGCTACGCCATCGGCTATCGGGCGGGGCCGCGGCTCTTCACCAGGGAGGACTCCCTGCTCTTCAGCCGCAAGCATCTCCTGCGCACGAAGGTGTTCTACGAGAAGTACGGCGGCAAGACCATCGTGCTCGCCCGCTTCATTCCGCTCGTCCGCACCTTCGCGCCGGTGGTGGCGGGGATCGGGCAGATGGAGTACCGCCGCTTCCTCTTCTACAACGTGTTCGGCGGCATCGGGTGGGTGGTGAGCCTGACGTGGGCGGGCTATCTGCTCGGCACGCTCGTCCCCGACATCTCCCGCTACATCCACGTCGTGGTGGTGGTGGTGATCGTGCTGTCGATGGTGCCGATCGTCGTGGAGGTGTGGAAGGCGCGGCGCAAGGACGCCCGCGAGGACTCCGCCCTCAAGGGGTGACGGCGGCGGGCCCGGCCGCGGGCTTGCGCCCGACGTACTCCACGAACACGCCGAACCAGCCGGTGCGGCGCACGCCTTCGAAGCCGGCCCGGCGGAGGGCGTCCTCGATCAGCTCGCCCGGCACGCAGTGCTCGACGGTGTCCCAGCAGTAGCTCATGAGGATCTCCGCCTCGCGGCTGCCCGAGCGCAGGCGCGCGAGCCAGGGCACGATCCGCTTGAGGTAGAGGCGGCCGACGGCCAGGCCCACGCGCGAGCGGGGGCGGGCGAACTCCAGGATGAGCACGGTGCGGCCGGGCTTCAGCACCCGCAGATACTCGCGAAACGTGATCTCGAGGTCGGTCACGTGCCGGAGCGCGTACGCCATGCTGAGAAAATCGAAGGAGGCGTCACGGAAGGGAAGGCGCTCGGCGACGCCGCGCACCAGGGGGCCGTCGGTCGCTCGCCGCGCCTGTGCGAGCATGCCCGCGTTACGATCCAGGCCGGTCACGCGGCCGGTCGGACCGACGAGGGCGCGGCCGGCCCGCGCCACGAGGCCGGTGCCGGTGGCGACGTCGAGCAGCGCCATTCCCTGCGTCAGCCCCGCCTTTCGCAGGGCGTGGCGCCGGTAGCGGTCGCCCGACCCCAGCGACACGAGGCCGTTGAGGCCATCGTAGTGGCGGGCCGTCGCCTCGAACATGGAGTCCAGGAATCGGTGATGCCCGGCCTCGTCCGCGTAGTAGTCGCCGAGCGCGGGATGCGGCGGAAGCGACCCGCGGCCATCTTCGCGTGCCATGACTGTTTGGGCCTTCCTCTACGCGCTCGCCCGCGCGCGTCGTCTGCTACAGTAGGCTCTCTGAGAAGGGCACCGGAAGGGGCTGAGTATCGTGTGGTGCCGAAGGGGGGACTCGAACCCCCACACCCTTGCGGGCACATGACCCTGAATCATGCGCGTCTGCCAATTCCGCCACTTCGGCCCGAAAGCCTCACTAGGATACCGGCCGAGCGAGTGAAGTCAAGGGGGCCCGAATGCCGGGCGAGAAGGTCATCGCCACCAACCGCAAGGCGCGGCACGACTACGAGATCCTGGAGACGTACGAGGCCGGCCTCGTGCTCAAGGGGACCGAGGTCAAGTCGCTCCGCGAGGGCCAGGTCAACTTCAAGGACTCCTATGCCGCCATCGACCGCGGCGAAGGATGGCTGATCGGCTGTCACATCGCGCCCTACCATCACGGGACGGATGCCAACCACGACCCGGATCGGTCGAGAAAGCTGCTTCTCCATCGGCGCGAGATCGCGCGGCTCCTCGGCAAGGTGGCGGAGCGCGGGTTGACCCTCATCCCCCTTCGTCTATACTTCAAGGAAGGGCGCGCGAAGCTCGAGCTCGGCCTGGCGCGCGGCAAGAAGCTGCACGACAAGCGCGCGTCGATCCGGGAGCGTGACGCGCGCCGGGAGATGGACAAGGAAGTCAGAGCGCGGCAACGAGCCTGATGGCCGGCGCCGCGAGACAGGGGGGCGACTGGTTTCGACGGGGATCAGTGAAGCGCAGGCGGCATCCCGAGGTGCTCTCTCCTCGTAAATCCGGGAGCACAGTACTAGCTGCCAACAATCAGCTAGCCCTGGCGGCCTAACACCCGCTAGCGTCGGCCGGATCGGGTCATCAGGGACCGGGAACCGACGTCATATTCTGGTGACTGGCTCCAAGCCGGGCCCCGAGGCGCGGAGCGAGATTTTTCGGGGCTGGCCGCTCGAGAAGCCGGTCGGTTGGCGGCGAGAGCGGCGAGAGCAGAAGAAAACCGACTAAGGATGTAGATGCCTGCCGCCGAGGGTTTCCGGACGTGGGTTCGATGCCCACCGCCTCCACCAAACTGGCGAAGGCCAGCCGGGTGTTTCCGGCTGGCCTTCGCGTTTCTCATGCCGCGGCGGACTCTCCCGCTAGTTCTTGAGCTTGACCTCGACACCCTTGCCGGCGAGGGTGAACTTGACGCCGGTGCCCGTTCCCTTCAGCTTCATGACCACGCCGTTCTGATTCTTCAGGATCGCCGTGCCCGCTCCGCCGCCGACCGCGGCGCCGGCCTCTCCGGCCACGTAGTTCCCGTTGAAGTCGGAGAGCTTCTTGAGGTTGAACACCTCACCCGTCGCGGTGATCTTGGCGACGCCGAGATCGACCACGCTCAGCCCGTTGATGGAGAAGACGTGCTCTTTGCCCTGATACGTCAGCTTGCCGTCGCCCCAGCTCACGCCGACCCCCAGCGCCACCGCCTTCGACTCCACCGACACTTTCCCCGAGGGCGGACCGTCCTGGGCTACCGCCAGGGTCACCGCCGTCAGGACACCGAGCGCAGCCATCCGGAACACCAAAGCCTGTCGCGTCATGACATGGCCCTCCCGGTCGGCAGATTGACGGATGCTCGGAGGGAAAGACAAGTAGGACCAAAGTCTAATAGCCCCCGGACCTTGCGAGGCGAGACCATCGCCGCCGGGGTCGTCGATCAATATCGTTGCGGGGGAATGACATGAAGCGTCAGATCGTCCGGGAATCGGCCTGTGCGCTGGCCGTGGCTCTGCTCTTTCTGGCCATCGGATGGTTGCCCGCGGCGGCTCAGGGTCAAGAGCCGAAGCCCTTCACGGCGGAGGAGCTCGAGCAGATCGTGGCGCCCATCGCGCTCTATTCGGACGGCCTTCTGGCGCAGGTGTTCATGGCGTCCACCTATCCCGTCGAGATCGTCCAGGCCGCGCGTTTCCTGAAGGCGAACCCCAACCTGAAGGACCAGGCGCTCACCGACGAGCTCAAGAAATACGACTGGGACGACAGCGTGAAGTTCATGGTGGGCGTGCCGCAGGCCTTGAACATGATGGACGAGAAGCTCGACTGGTTGCAGAAGCTCGGCGACGCGTTCCTCGGCCAGCGGAAGGAAACGATGGATGCCGTGCAGCGGCTGCGCGCGAAGGCGCATGCCGAGGGCAATCTCAAGACGACGCCCGAGCAGAAGGTGAGCGTGCAGCCCGCGGCTGCGCCACCTGCGGCTCCCGCGGCGCCGGCCGGGCCGGCCGCCCCGGCGGCGGCGCCGACCCAGCAGACCATCGTCATCGAGCAGGCCGACCCGCAGGTCGTCTATGTGCCGACCTACAACCCTACCGTGGTCTACGGGGGATGGCCGTATCCCGCGTATCCCCCCTACGCCTACTACCCGCCGGGGTACGTAGCTGGGGCCGCCATCAGCTTTGGCTTCGGAATGGCGATGGGCGCGGCGATCTGGGGTGGCTGCAACTGGGGCGGCGGTGATGTCGACATCGACGTGAACAAGAACAACAATTTCAACAAGAACGTCAATCGCGAGAGCCGCCAGCGAACTACCCAGGGCGGCAGCGGCGGCAGGCAGAACTTCCAGCACAACCCCGAGCATCGCAAGGGCGCCCAGTACCGGGACCAGGGCAGCCAGCAGCGCTACAACAAGCAGGGACCCGCCGGGGCCGAGGGGCGTCAGGACTTCCGGGGCCGTGGTGAGGGCGGCGCGGGGCGCGGCGAGGCAGGGCGTGGCGACGCGGGTCGCGGTGGTGGCGCGTCGGTGTCCGACCGTGGCGACGCGGGGCGCGGCGGCGGCGCCTCCGTGTCCGACCGCGGCGACGCGGGGCGCGGCGGCGGTGCGTCGGTGTCCGACCGCAGCCGCGGGGACTCTGCCGGCGGAGGCCGGGACGTCAGCGGCGGGTCTCGCGGCGGCGGCTCGGCCGGGGGTAGCGCCTTCCAGGGTATGGACCGCGGCGGCGCCGAGCGCGGGGCCGCCAGCCGGGGGCAGTCGAGCTTCGGGGGTTCGCGGTCCTCGGGCGGCGGCTTCTCGGGCGGGGGAGGCAGTCGCGCATCGACCGGCGGCGGCAGCCGCGGCGGCGGCGGTCGCGGAGGGGGGAGACGGTGATGCGCCTGCGACGGCCGGGCGGAGCGATGCGCCAGTTGCTCGCGGCGGCGCTGACTCTGGCATGGCTCGGTCTCGGCGCGGCGATGCCCGCCGCTGTCGCGGAGGCCCTTGCGCCCAAGCTCGCCGGCACTCCGGAGGACGTGTTCAAGGCCTTCGTGGACGCGCTGCGCGCGGGTGACCGGGCGGCCGTGCTCAGGATGCTGGGACCCGAAGGGAAACAGATCGTCTCGTCGGGCGACGACGTCCACGACCGCACCGCCTGGCGGCGCTTCGTGGAAAAGTACGATCAGGCGCATCGCCTCGAGGCCAGCGGCGGCCGCATCGAGCTCGTCGTGGGCACCGACAATTTCCCGCTTCCCATCCCCCTCGTGCCCGCCGGCGAAGGCTGGCGATTCGACACCGAGGCGGGGCTGGAGGAGATCCTCCTCCGACGCGTCGGACGGAACGAGCTGAACACCATGCAGGTGTGCCTGGCTATCGTCGATGCTCAGCGTGAGTACTACGCCCTTGGCGCCGGCCGCGGCGGCATGCTCGAGTACGCCCAGCGCCTGGTGAGCACCCCGGGCAAGCGCGACGGCCTCTACTGGCCCACCAAGCCCGGTGAGCCGGCGAGCCCCCTCGGTGAGCTGGCCGCGCGGGCGCGTTCCGCGGGGTACCGGGGCGACACCAAGCAGCCTGCCCCATTCTACGGCTACATTTATCGCCTCCTCACCGCCCAGGGGCCGGACGCGCCCGGCGGGGCGTATGGCTACGTGGTCCGCGGGCACATGATCGGGGGCTTCGGGGTGGTCGCGTTCCCCGCTCGCTACGGCGATTCGGGCGTGATGACGTTCATCGTGAGTCACGACGGCGTCGTGTACCAGAAGGACCTGGGGCCGCAGACGGCGGCGACCGCAAACGCGATGAAGACGTTCAATCCTGACGCGACCTGGAAGAAGGTCGACGTCCCGGCGCGCTAGGAGCCGCTCGTAGAGGACAGCGCGAGCCGCCGGACTCGGCCATGAGCGGCGACGAGATCGTCTACATCGTCGATGACGAGGAGACGGTGCGGCGCGCGCTATCTCGCCTCGTGCGCACCGCGGGCCTGACCGCGCAGACGTTCACCTCGGCCCAGGCCTTCCTCGAGCAGCCACTTCCCGCTCACCCCGCCTGTCTCGTCCTCGACGTGCGCCTGCCCGGCCTGAGCGGGCTCGACCTGCAGGCGGCGCTCGGCCCGCGGCAGGAGACGATGCCCATCATCTTCATCACGGGCCGCGGCAACATCCCGATGAGCGTGCAGGCCATGAAGGGCGGGGCCCTCGACTTCCTGAAGAAGCCGGTGGACGGCGACCTGCTCCTGGAGTCGATTCAGCGCGCGCTCGCGCACAGCCGGGAAGCGCGCGCGCGCGCCGCTGAGCACTCCGACGTCGCGCGCCGCCTCGCCCGGCTGACCCCGCGCGAGCGGGAAGTGCTGGATCTCGTGGTGTCGGGCATGCTGAACAAGCAGATCGCCGCGGAGCTCGGCGCCGCCGAGAAGACGGTCAAGGTCCATCGCGGCCGGGTGATGAAGAAGATGGAGGCGGAGTCCGTAGCCGATCTCGTGCGGCTCACTCAGAAAGCGGAAGGACGATCGTGAGACGAGGCGTCGCCGGGCCGCTCGCGGGCCGCGCGCCGGCGGCGGTCAGGCGTCCGGGATGCCGGGGACCCCTCTGCGGATGCGCTGGGAGAAATCTGGCGCCCGGCCCGCCGCCCGCGCGCGCTCGTCGATGAGAGTGCCCGCGCGCACCTCGGCGAAGGGAAGGCTCCGGTCAACCGCGCCGAGGTCGTAGGCGAGCTCGTCGAGGTGGCCGTTCAGATAGAGCTTCCAGCTCCTCCAGGCCCGCTGTGCCACCGGAGCGGCGAGGCCGCGAATCGTGGTCGTGCAGTTCTGGGTCAGCGCGTTGTACCACTCCGGCTGATCGCGCAGCCGGTTGACCTGCTCGAGGTAGCGGAGGAACAGCCCCTGCGCCGCCTCCGGCGGGGTGCGGAAGCGGTAGAGGTGGACGTTTTCGCCGCGGAAGTCGGTGCGGAGCCCGATGACGTCGCGCTCGTCCGCGACCACGAAGGTCAGCTCGTACTGCTTGAAGAAGCCCTTGATCGCCGAATAGGCCTCGCCTTTCTCCATTCTCCCCTCGATGGAGAACGCCAGATAGCGCCCATCGTCGAAGCCGAAGCTCATGATGGTGTGTGCGATGTGGGGCGATCCCCAGTAGACGAGGAAGAGGTCGAGGGATCGCAGCGCGGAGAGCCGATAGACACGGTCCTCGTAGCGCGCGTCGTAGTCCGTCTCGCTCCGGTACACGTTGTTCCGGACGTTGTGCACCGTGACCACGTCGCCCGCGATCTCCGCCCACGGCAGAAGCGCGACGTTGGGCTGCCAGGCCCGGTCGTTCCGCGGGGGAATGATGAGCCACCAGCCGAGGAGGACGGCGAAGAGCCCGGCGAAGGCCAGCCAGCCGCGGCGCCGGGGGCGTACCCACAGCAGGAGCCACCCGCCGGCGAGGAGGTAGCCCACGACCAGCGCGCCGCGGACCGGCGCCCCGCCGGGGCCGCTGAAGGCCAGGGCCAGCGCCCCCCATCCCAGCGTCCCCACCCCGGCCAGGCCGACGAGCAGATACAAGGCACGGAACATAGGGGCATCAGGGGGCAGTTGGAGCCCCGGAGACAAGTCAGACCATGGTCCAACGCCAGCAGTGCTTGGGCGCCTCCGAAGCCCCTATAGGTTGGGGTGGAGGAGGGCGGCGCGTTACGGCGCCGCCGGGACGGGGTTGGACTTTTGATGCCGACGCATACGCCTAACGTCCTATTGCCCCCCTTCGCGGTATTCTCCGAGAATCAGCCAGTCGTGAAGGGACACGGGGACGAGAACCCAAACCGGAGGAAGGTCATGCGTGCACGAATGATTGGAGCGGCGTTGATCGTCGGCGTGGCATCGCTCGGCGCGGGCTGTGCCACCCGAGAGGACTGGAACATGTGGCTGTCCCATAGCTCGCACTTCGCGTCCGGGGACCACGCCACGTTCTCGATGAAGAACAACAAGGACGGGTCGAACCCCAAGGTGACCCGCTCCGACATCGAGAATGCCCGGGGTCAGAATTGGTGGGGTCTCTATGCCGTGAACGTGGACCCAAGCCAGATCTTCCAGAACTAGTCACCGCGCGCGAGAGGGAGCTACTTCATGCACAAGCGACTCCGACTGGCAGCACACTTGTTCTCGGTTCTCGCTCTGGCGCTGCTGGTCACCGGATGCCCCAAGCGTCCGGTCGTCCCCCAGGTCGCCGCTCCCGCGCCCGTGGCGCCGGCCCCGGCCCCGGCCCCCGCGCCGCCGCCGCCCGTCACCGCGGCGCCGCCTCCGCCTCCCACGCCGGCTCCGACTCCGCCGCCCCCCGCGCCTGTCGCCCCCACACCGGCCCCGGCGCCGGCCCCCGCGCCGATGCCGCCGCCGCCTCCGCCGGCTGACTACGCGGCCGACGCCAATCTGAAGGACGTCTTCTTCGACTTCGACAAGTCGGACATCCGCTCCGCCGACGCCAAGACGCTGGACGCGGCGGCGGCGTATCTCAAGTCGAACTCCCGGCTCGTGCTGATCGAGGGGCATTGCGATGAGCGCGGCACCGCCGAGTACAACATCGCGCTCGGCGAGCGGCGCGCCAAGGCGGCGATGAACTACCTGGTCGCGCAGGGTGTCGACGCCAGCCGCTTCAGCCTCGTCTCCTACGGCGAGGAGCGCCCGTCCTGTTCCGAGAAGGCCGAGTCCTGCTGGACGAAGAATCGTCGCGCCCGCTTCCTCTCGAAGCCTCGGTGACGGGGCTGGCGCGTCGCGATAGGAGCCGGCTGCCCGGGCGAGAAACCCTCGCCCGGGTCGCCGGTTTTCTCGCCGTTGTCATCGGGCTCGTCGCGTGCGCGTCGTCGTCCACGCCGCCCTCGCGGCCGACCACGGCGGTGCCCATAACCGACTACAAGATGGTCACGGGGAAGTGGGCGGGTCTCGTCACGGGCCTGGCCGGCCCGCGCGGTGACCAGGGCGACTGGGTCGAGATGACCATCGCCGACAACGGCGCATACGACTTCGGGGTGGCCCGCACCATCGGAATGTTCCACGGCAAGGGCAACTTCGCCCTCAAGGACGGCAAGCTCGCGATAGATGGGGAGCGGGGACATGCGACCTTCACGCTCTTCCAGGGCGAAGGCGTCAAGGTCCTCCGCGCCAACGGGATGCTCCGCTCCGGAACGGCGCTGTCCGGGGATCTGAGACCGGCCCGGTAAGGTCGTTGACGGGACGCGGCGTGCCGAGCGTCGGAGCCGGGAGCGTCCGTCTCGCCGGCGCCGTCCTGCTTCTCCTTGTCCTAGGAGCGTGCACCCCGTTCGTCACGGTCGTGCGCGTGCCCCCGGAAGCGGTTGGGCGGGAGCTCGCCGCGAGCGCGCTCAGCGGCGACCGGCTCACCACCGCCACCCGCAACGTGCTCATCGAGCACGGGCTGCTGCTGGCCTACGAGGATCGGCCCGGGTCCGTGATCGACCAGCTCCACCGCAGCATGACTGCGGAGGGCGCCCACTCGGACATCCTCTTCGCGCTCGCCGAGACATCGTTCCACCAGGCGCGTGTCGCGGCCGACCGCATTCGCTATCTCGCGGCCGTCGTCTACGCCTACGCTTTCCTGTTCCCCGAGGGCCACGGCGAGGAGCCCAGCCGCTTCGACCCCCGCCTCCGCTTGGCTGCCGATCTTTACAACCGAGCGCTCGCCCTCGCCCTCGCCAGCGACGACGGCGAGGAAGTCGTGCCGAGGGACAGCCGCTTCACCTTGCCGTTCGCCCAGATCGACGTGGTCCTGGCCCCCGGCGCGCGCCGCGTGGGGGAATATGCCCTCACGCGATTCGTCTCGGTCGGCGACCTCGAGGTCCATGGACTCGCCATGCGGTATCGTCGCGCGGGGCTCGGCGCGCCCCTCGCCGCGTCCGTCGACCTGATCGATCCGACGGGGCCGAGCCGCGATTTCCTCCCTCCGGCGGTGCGCCTTCCCGTGACCTTGCTGCTTCGAATCCCCGACGTCCGGCGCGGCCTGGTGGACGGGCGCGCCCTCACCGGGTCGCTGGAGATCTACCTGGCCGACGAGCCGGGGGCGCTCGACATCGGCGGGGAGCGGGTGCCGTTGGAGGTGGAGCCCACAGCGGCGCTCGCGGCCGGCCTGTCGACGATGCGCGTTCTGGCGCGCGAGGTCGAGCACTTCGTGGGTATCACCACGCCGGGGCAGCCCGAGGAGACCCTGGCCTCGATCGTGCCCTATCGGCCGGGGCTGATCCCGGTGGTCTTCGTCCACGGCACCTTCTCGAGCGCATTCCGCTGGGCGGAGATGGTCAATCGGCTCGAGGCCGACCCCGAGATCCGCCGCCGCTATCAGTTCTGGTTCTTCACGTACGACTCGAGTAGTCCTATCGCCTATTCCGCCATGCGGCTACGCCGCCTCCTCAACGCCGCGGTGGCCCGGATCGACCCCGAGCGGAAGGACCCCGCCCTGTCCCGCATGGTGCTGATCGGCCACAGCCAGGGCGGCCTCCTCGTCAAGATGACGGTCATCGACAGCGGCGACCAGATCTGGCGGAAGATTGCCCGGGTGTCCATCGACGACGAGCGCATATCGGAACCGACGCGCGCATTGCTTCGCGAGGGGCTGTTCGTATCGCCCTTGCCGACCGTCAAACGTGTGATATTCATCTCCACCCCACACCACGGCAGTTTCCTGGCGGCGCGACAGATGGTGGCAGCGCTGGTACGGCGCCTGGTCCGGACTCCATCCTCCCTCGCCGCGTTGGCGAACGATCTCGCGCGCCATCCGGGTCTGATCGCAGCGCGGGGTTACCTGCTGCCGACGGCGGTTGACAACATGTCGCCCCGCAATCCCTTCCTGCAGGCCCTCGCTGAGATCCCGCTCGCCCCCGGCATCCACGCGCACTCGATCATCTCGGTGAGCGGCGCCGCACCGCTCCGTCTCGCGGACGACGGCGTCGTGCAGTACTCGAGCGCGCACATCGACGGCGTCGAGTCCGAGCTGGTCGTGCAATCGAGCCATTCGACGCAGGCGACGCCGGCCACCATCGAGGAGGTCCGGCGCATCCTGCGCCTTCACGCGGCCGCCGAGTGACGGCGGCCGCTCGGCGCTAGAGACCGCCGCGGACGGCCAGATGCTGCTCGGGCGCCGGGTATCCCGCCTCGCCGAAGGCTTCGCGGATGGCGCGGTTGGTGTCGAAGTAGACTTGCCAGTAGTGCGCGTTGCTGCAGTATGGCCGCACCGCCAGCACCGGGCCGGCGAGGGTGAACGCGAGGATCTCCACGTCCGGCGCGGGGTCGGGAAGGACATTGCGGATCTTCGCGAGGCGCTCCTTCAAGCGGAACCCCGCGTCCCGCGCGTCGACGCCGTGGTTGAGCTGGGCGACCAGGTCGACGCGGCGATAGGGATTGGTGGAGAAGTTCTGGATGGTGTCGGCGAACACCTTGCCGTTGGGGACGAGGGTCCGCACATTGTCGAGCGTGTCGATGGCGGTCACGAAGAGCCCGATCTCCTTCACCGTTCCCGTGACGCCACCTGCGGTGACGAACTGCCCCACGCGGAACGGCTGGAGGATGATAAGGAACGCCCCCGCCGCGAAGCTCGCGAGCAGGCCGCCCCACGCGATGCCCACCGCCACCCCCGCCGCGGCGACGAGGGCGGCGAAGGTGGTGGTCTCCACCCCGAAGACGCTGAGGATGGCCATCGCGAGCGCGACGTTCAAGACCACCGCGAGGATGTTGCAGAGATACCGCGTGATGGTCGCGTCCACGTGCCGGACGGCCAGCGCGCGCCCGGCGAAGCGCACGATCATCCCGATCAGCATGCGTCCCACGATCCAGAGGACCACGGCGCCCAGGACTCGCAGGGCGAGCTGGGTGACCATGGCGACGACTACCTGTCCGGTCGCGCTCAAGTCCATACGTCTCTCCTTTGCTGGTGCCAGCCTCGGCGCGTCGAGTATCCGCTACCCGCACGCTTCGTCGTATGGGACGAAGGTCTGATGGCGACGGGCGGGTCGCGACCACGACAGTAGGAGGATGGCGGTCGGGAGCCCCGATATGTATCTTCTGGAAAAGGTTGCCCTGCGAGGTATGAAGTGGGGGATCGGCCTGTGACCCACGTCCTGAGGCGCCCCGAGGTACGGGTGGCGGGGGCGGCCGTCGCCGTATGCATCGGCTACTTCATCGGGGCGAATATCGGTTTCGTGCTCCGGCTGCCGCCCGCGACCCCGTCGATCATCTGGCCGCCGAACTCCATCCTGACTGCCGCGCTCCTGCTCGCCCCTCCGAAGCGGTGGTGGATCTATCTGCTCGCCGCGCTGCCCGCCCATCTCGTCGCCGAGCTGCCGATCATCTCGCCGACGTCCCTCGTGTTCTCGCTGTACGCCACCAACTGCCTCGAGGCGCTGATCGGCGCGTCGAGCGTGCGGCTGCTCAGCAGCGCGCCGACCCGCTTCGACACGATGCCCCGGGTCGCCGCCTTCGCCCTCGGGGCGGGCATCGTCGGCCCCTTCCTCTCGTCGTTCGTGGATGCCGCCGCGGTGGCGGCGCTGGCCGGCGAGCCGTACGCCCTCGTCTGGCGCACGCGCTTCTTCTCGAACGTCCTCACCGAGCTGGTCCTGGTGCCCGCCGTCGTCTTCGTCGCGCACGACGGTTGGAGCCGGATGCGGCGGGCCAGCGCGCTGCGCCGCGTCGAGGGGGCCCTGCTCACCGCGGCCATCACCGCGGTCGTGGTGATGTACTTCGTCGCGCCCCTGACGGGCCCGGGGCCGCTCCTCGGCTCCCTCGACGTGCCGGTGGCGTTCTTCATCCCGTTCGTACTGTGGGGCACCGTGCGCTTCGGGCCGGCGGGCGCCTCCCTGTCGCTGCTGGCGACGGCCCTCGTCGTGATCTGGTCGGCGACCCACGGGCAGGGGGGCTTCGCCTCGCCGCCCACGCCCGAGAGCGTGCTCGCCTTGCAGGTCTCGCTGGCGGTGAGCGCCATTCCTGTTCTCGCCCTCGCCGGGCTGGTCGAGGAGCGCTGGCGCGACCGGCTCGCCCTCGCGGATCGGCTGCGCTTCGAGGAGCTGCTGGCGCGGCTGTCCGGCGCCTTCGTGCACCTGGCGTCGAATCGGATGGACGAGGCCTTTCTAGTGTGGCTCGAGCGGCTCGGGCAGTTCCTGGGGCTCGACCGCGTCATGCTGCTCCGTCTGTCCCCGGACGGGCGGCTCTTCACGGTCAGCCACGGATGGGCCGGCGCCGGGCTCGCGCCGATGTCGACCGAGAACCTGAGCGCGATGTTCCCGTGGTCGGTGCGCCAGCTGCTCCGCGAGCGGCCGGTGATGTTCCGCAGCGTCCACGAGCTGCCCGAGGAGGCGGCGCGCGATCGAGAGTCCCTCGTGGAGATCGGCATCTCCGCCAAGCTCGCGCTTCCGCTCGTGGCCGGGGGCCGCGTGCTGGGCGCGCTCTCCCTGGTGACGGTGGGAAGGGAGCGCGCCTGGACGGACGAGCTCGTCGCCCGCCTGCAGCTGGTGGCGGAAGTCTTCGCCAACGCGCTCGGGCGCAAGGAAAGCGAGGACGCCCTCCGGGCGAGCGAGCTGATGAAGTCGGCCATCCTCGCCTCGCTGAACAGCAGCGTGGCCGTGCTCGACGGCCGCGGGCAGGTGATCGAGATCAACCGGGTCTGGGCGCGGTTCAGCCCCGACTTCAATCACTCGCAGGGCCGTGAGGTCGGGGTGGGCCAGAACTACCTCGCCGTCTGCCGCGAGGCGGCGAGCCGGGGCGAGCCCCACGCGGCCGACGCGGTCCTCGGCATCGAGTCGGTGCTGGAGGGCGGGCAGTCCGGATTCTCGATGGAATATGCGCTGGGCGAGATGGCGGCGGAGCGCTGGTACGCGATGTCGGTGGTGCCGCTCAGCCGCCCCGACGGGGGTGCGGTAGTGTCCAACACCGACATCACCGAGCGCAAGCGGGCCGAGCTGGAGGCGCAGCGCACCCGCCAGGAGCTCGCCCACGTCACGCGCGTCTCCGCCATGGGCGAGCTGACCGCGTCCCTCGCCCACGAGCTGAATCAGCCGCTGACGGGCATCCTCAGCAATGCCCAGGCGGCGCGGCGGATGCTGGACGCGCCGAAGCCCGACGTCGCCGAGCTGCGCGCCATCCTGCGCGACATCGTGGACGACGACCGGCGGGCCGCCGACGTCATCCAGCGAATGCGCGACCTGCTCCGGAAGGGCGAGTCGGAGATGGAGCGGCTGGAGATGGGCACGCTCGTCCGCGGGGTCTTGAAGCTGCTCGGCAGCGACGCCCTCATCCGAAACGTTACCGTCGCCCTCGACCTGGACGTCCGGCCCGCGCTCGTGTCCGGCGATCGCGTGCAGATCGAGCAGGTGCTGCTCAACCTGGTGCTCAACGCCATGGAGGCGGTCACCGAGCGGCCGGCCACCGAGCGCGCGGTGATCGTGCGCACCCGCAACGTGGATGGCCAGGGCGTGGAAGTCTCGGTGGAGGACTCCGGCCCGGGGCTGCGCCGGGGCACCCATCACATGGTGTTCGAGCCCTTCTACACCACCAAGAGCACGGGCATGGGGATGGGGCTCGCCATCGCCCGCTCGATCATCGAGGCCCACGGGGGCAAGATCTGGGCGGAGAACAACGCGCGCGGCGCGACGTTCGTCTTCCACCTGCCCCCCGCGTCGTGAAGGTCGCCATGACTGCTCCCGCTCTCGTGTTCGTGGTCGACGACGATCCGTCCGTGCGCCGGGGGCTCGATCGGCTGCTGCGCTCGTCGGGGCTCACCGTCGAGAGCTTCGACTCCGCGCGCGATTTCCTCGATCGGCCCGAGCACGAGGGGCCGCGCTGTCTCGTGCTCGACGTCCGCATGCCCGGTCAGAGCGGTCTCGATCTGCACGACCACCTGGTGACGACGGGGCGCGACATCCCCGTCATCTTCATCACGGGCCACGCCGATGTCCCGATGGCGGTGCGGGCCATGAAGGCGGGGGCGGTGGACTTCCTGTCCAAGCCCTTCGACGAGTCCGAGCTCCTGGGCGCGATCACCCAGGCCCTCGAGCGCGATCGCCGGCGCTGGGAGGACCGCCAGCGCCACGCCGGTAGCGCCTGACCGCTACTCCGGCAGGCCCTCGATCGCGTACATGCCCACCGTGAGGGGGCTCGGCGGGCCCCACTGCCCGAACCACTTGCGGTAGACCTCCATGATCTCGCCCGAGCGGTACAGGCGCGCCAGCGAGCGGTTCACCGCTAGCCGGAACGCGGGATCGCCGCGCCGCACCATCAGCGCGTAGGGCTCGTACGAGAGGAACCGATCGAGCAGCGCGAAGCGCTGGGGATCGGGCGTCGACAGGACGAGGCCGATCAAGATCGCGCGGTCCGTCGCGTACACGTCCGCGGTCCGGTTGACGAGGGCGAGCAGGCCCTCGGCGTGGTCCTTCACGGCGAGGAGCTGCGCCTGGCTCGCCCCCGCTCCCCCGCGCGCCATCGCGTCCTTGATGATCTGGTCGGTGGTGGTGCCCGGGATAACGGCGATACGAATGCCGCCCAGCTCGCCGATGTCCCGGCCCGAAAGCGCGAGCAGGCTCGCCCCGGTCACGAACGTGGTGAGGCTGAAGTCCACCTGTTCCTGGCGCGATAGGGTGTTGGTGGTGGAGCCGCACTCGATGTCGATCGCGCCGCTTGTCACCGCGCCCATCCGGGACTCGACCGTCACCGGCACCCACTTGGGCTCGAGGTCGGGGAGCTTCAGGTCGCGCCGCAAATCCTCGACCACGCGCCGGCACAGGTCCACCTGGTAGCCGGCGGGCGCCCGACTCTGGTCGGCGAACGAGAAGGGAACCGAAGAGTCGCGGTACCCCAGCAGCACGGTCTTCGTCGCCTTGATCTTGTCCAGGGTTGTCGTCGCGGGAGCGGCGGTGCCGGCCCCGGTCGACGCGCACCCGGCGAGCAGGGCCGCGAGCGCCAGGGCGAGCGGCGTGCGCACGAGTCTCTTCACGGTGTCATTCCTCCTTGTCATTTGCCGAGCGCGCCCTTGAGGGCGCCGTACTGCTTCTGGAGGTCGCCGAGCTGGCCGGCGAGCTGCGTCAGCCGGCTGGGCTCGACCTGGGGCTTGGCGAGCTCGGTGTTCACGGCGGTGGCCTTTGGCAGCAGGGTGTCGACCTTGCCCTTGTCCGCGGGCGTGAGCTTGGGGTCTTGCTTCATCGCCGTGAGATCCGAAACGAGCTTGGTGGCCTGCTCGAGCAGCGCGCCCTTGTCGAGCGTGAACGAGCCCAGTCCCGGGATCTGGGCGGGCACCGGGGCGGGCGCGAGCATGGTCGCCACGAGAAAGGCCGCGAGCAGCGAGAACCATCCGTAGATCATGGGGTGCTCCTTTCAGAAGCGCACGAAGGCGCGCGCGCCGCCGATCAGCGCGGTGTCGACGTCCTTGAGGCCGCCGCCGCTTGGGCTGACCGTCTTCTTGACGGCGGGCGGCACGACCTGGAGGTCGAGGCTCAGGCCGATCGACTTCGCGAGGGCGAAGTTGTAGTAGATCTCGACGGCGTCCTCGCGCTCGAGGCCGATATCGACACGGCTGCGGAGCGCGGAGAGGAGATCGTCGCTGAGCTCGACGCGCGACCAGCCGATCCCGAACGTGTCGTTGGGCCGGCCGGGGATGACGCCGTTGCCGGAGAATCCGACATTGAAGCTGTACTTGACGGGGTTCACTTTCCCGTCGGAGACACCGAAGCGGAAGAACATGCCGAAGCCCTTGTCGGCGGCCCCCGTCGGGCTCCAGAGGTACTGGTCGAAGTTGTAGTAGAGCGACCAGGTGTCGTCGAGGGTCTTGAGCGGCCCGGCGGGCACGGCCAGCTCCGGGAAGAAGCGCTCGATGATGCGGCGGAGGATCGGGCCGGGATTGGCAAGGCGCGGGAATCGGTTCTGGAGCAGCAAGACCGCGGTATTTCCCGGATCCTGACGCAACGCCACGCGCTCCTTGTTGCTCCACATGAAGCCGAGGAGCTGATGCCCGACCAGGCCGAACGGCTTGATCGTGAAGCGTCCCTCGGCGGCGAGCAGCACGCCGTCCTCGAACACGTCGTCCAGGCTGTTGTCGAGCGGCGTGCCGTTCGGGTCGAGCACGCCCAGCGTGACCAGCGAGCCCTCCATGGGGATGAAGATGAGGCTACCGCCCCAGGCGGAGATCGGGGCGGTGAGGAGGGTGGCATTGACGTTGAGGTTCAGATTGAGGAACTGGGTCCGCCAGTCGTGGGCGAAGGCGTTCATGTCGGAACCCAGGGTGTAGATCTTGCCCACCATGACACCCACCCAGGGCGCGAGGAACTGGGCGAAGGTGAGCTGCATCAAGGCACTGGCAGGCTCGTCCTCGGCCAGCGACGGCAATATCCCCGCCAGGTTCACGGGAATGAGGGCGCCGGAATCCTTGAGGATGGTGCTGCCGTAGCTGGACATGCCGTACGCCGTGAGGAAGGCGCCGGGCCAGAGCCCCATCTTCTGGCTGTCCAGGCTCAGCGTGTACTCGAAGGTGCCCCAGTAGCCGGCGTCCTGATCCTTGCCCCCGCTCATGACGCCTTGCAGGGTCTGTAGCCAGTCCACGTCCAGGGCGACCCCGCGCTTGGCCATCTGGTCCCGGAAGCCACCCCAGTCCCCGGTCAGCCGGGGCCGGGTCCAGAAGTCCCCGGCGTAGGTCTCGGGAGCCGGAATCTGCGCGAGGGCGGGGGCAGGCGCCAGGAGGAAGGAAAGGATCCCAAGCGCCGGCAGGGCGCCTCGGAAGGGCGTCGGGAGCATGAGGCATGGAACCCCGCCTGTCCCTTCCTCGGCAATGGGACTAAGGTCGGATTCCCAGGGGCGCCGAATCGGCGCCTTCTAGTGGGGGGCGCCGTGGCGCGCCGGGGAGGCCTGTCATGAATGGAAGCGATGCGTTGGGGTTGTTCATTCTGGCGGCGCTGCTCGCCATCGCGCCCCCGGCGGACGCGAAGACCAGCGACAAGCCCGTCGTGAAGGAGGGCAAGCCAGGCGTGGTGGTCGCCGAGAGTGTCACGTTCAAGGCGAAGGTCGACGCGGTGGACAAGGACAAGCGCCTGATCACGCTGACCGGCCCCAAGGGGAACTCGGCCACGGTGAAGGTGGGGCCCGAGGTCAAGAACTTCGACCAGATCAAGCCGGGCGACACCCTCACCGCGCGCTATCTCGATTCGATCGCGCTCTATGTGAGGAAGAGCGGCGAGCCCCCGGCGGCCACCGAGATGACCGCGGTCGAGGTCGCGCCGAAGGGTCAGAAGCCCGCCGGCATGGTGGTGAGCACGGTGGAAGTCACCGGCACGGTCGAGGCGGTGGACCTCAGCAAGCGCATGGTGACGCTCAAAGGGCCCGAGGGCAAGGCGCGCACCCTCAAGGTGGACCCGAGCGTGAAGCGGCTCGCCGAGGTGAAGAAGGGCGATCAGGTCGTCGCGCGTCACACCGAAGCGCTCGCCCTGTCCATCGACAAGCCGTAAGGACCGGCGATGCTCCTCACCCTGGCGCGCAACTGGTGGGCGGTGGTGCTACGCGGCGTCTGCGCGGTGCTCTTCGGCATCGGTGCCTTCGCGTGGCCGGGGGTCACGCTCGCCGTGCTGGTGCTCATGTACGGCGCGTACGCGCTCGTCGACGGCGTGCTCGCGGTGCTCTGGGCCATCACGCGGCGAGAGCCGGGGGCGTTTCCCTGGAGCCTCTTCCTGTCCGGCCTGGCGGGGATCGCGGTGGGCGTGATGACGTTCGGCTGGCCGGGCCTCACCGCGCTCGTCCTCCTCTACCTGATCGCGGGCTGGGCCATCGTGCGCGGTCTCTTCGAGGTGGTCGCGGCCATCGCGCTGCGGCGCGAGATCGAGCACGAGTGGCTCCTGGCGGCGAGCGGGGCGCTCTCGATTCTCTTCGGCATCTTCCTCGTGGTGGCGCCCGGCGCGGGCGCGCTCGCCGTGCTGTGGGCCATCGGCGCGTTCGCCATCGTCGTCGGCATTCTCATGATCGCGCTCGGCTTCCGTCTGCGCGCCATGAAGGATCGCCCGGTGACCCGCCGCGCGTATCCGCGATGAGGGCGACGATGCGGCGGCATGCCGCCGGCGCCGCCGGCCTCGTCCTGCTGGCTCTGATCCTCGCGGCCTGTTCCTCGACGGTCCTCCGCGACTCGTGGAAGGATCCGCAGTTCCAGGGCGAGCCGCTCCGCAATGTTCTCGTCATCGGCGTGGCCCGGAGCCAGAGCAACCGCCGGGTGTTCGAGGACGGCTTCGTCCAGGCGCTGCGGGCGCAGGGGGTGGAAGGCACCGCCAGCTATCCGTTGCTCCCGGAGGACGGCGCCATCCCGAACGAGCGGATCAAGCAGGCGGTCGCCCGCGCGGCTGCCGATGCTGTGCTCATCACCCGCGTGCTCCGCGTCGACCGGACCGTGACGGTCACGCCGGGATACGTGGCCCCCGGCTACCCGCACGGCTTCTACGGCTGGTACTCCGAGACGTGGGTGGCGGTCCCTCCCATGGTGGACCAGTACGACGTGCTGACCATCGAGTCCACCTTGTGGGACATGCGGCACGAGCGGGCGGTGTGGTCGGGCACGAGCGAGTCCACCGAGCCGAAGGACGTCACCACGCTCACCGGCGAGCTGGCCAAGCTCCTCATCGCGCGGATGAAGGCCGACAAGGTGCTGTAGGTTCCTGATCGCGAGGAGGATCCGATGGACCCGCTTCCGTCCTGGACCGATGGGTTCGCGAAGGCCGCGATCCTCGACTTCGTGAGTCGGGCGACGCGTGAGGGGAGCTCCGACTTCATCCCGGTGCCCGAGCGCATCGCGGTCTTCGACAATGACGGGACGCTCTGGGTCGAGCAGCCGCTCCTCGTGCAGCTCTACTTCGCCCTGGATCGTCTCACCGCGTTTGCCCGCCGCGATCCCGCCCTCCGGGAGCGACAGCCCTACAAGGCCTTCCTGGAGCGCGATTTCAAGACCATCGCCGGCTTCTCGCGCCGGGAGGCGTTCGAGTTCGTCTACACCACGCATGCCGGGTTCACCACCAAGGAGTTCGCGGAGGTCGCGGCATCCTGGCTGGCCGACGCGCGGCATCCCACCTTGAACCGGCTATTCACCGAGTGCGTCTACCAGCCCCAGCTCGAGCTGCTCGACTTCCTGCGCTCGCGCGGCTTCAAGCCCTTCGTCGTCACCGGCGGCGGGATCGAGTTCGTCCGGTGCATCGCGGAGAAGCTCTACGGCATTCCACCCGAGCAGGTCGTCGGCAGCAGCAACAAGACACGTCTGGAATCGGGTCCCGGGGGCCCGGCCCTCTTCAAGCTGCCCGAGCTGCGGAGCTTCGACGATCGCGACGAGAAGGTCGTCAACATCGAGCTGCACATCGGCCGGCGCCCCCGCCTGGCCTTCGGCAACTCCGACGGCGATCTCCGGATGCTGCAGTACACGAGCGGGGGCCACGGCGCCCGGCTGTGCCTGCTCCTGCATCACGATGACGCCCAGCGGGAATTCGCGTACGATCGCGAGTTCCGCCTGAGCCCCCTCGACGAAGCGCTCCGGATGGCTCCCGCCTCCGGCTTCGTCGTGGTAAGTATCAAGAGCGACTGGAAGACCGTGTTCGCGTAGCCCTGCTGGAACCGGCCGTCTCGACGGGGGAATCGATGAAGCATGCGCGCGTGATCGTCTGGCTGGCCATGGCTGTCCTCCTCTCGGGCTGCGCGAGCGCCCACTACTACCCCGTGCCGCGGGCGGACGCGATCGGGGGATGCGCGACGCCGGTTCCGGAGCGCGACGTCCTCATCGGCGTCGCCCTGTCGGGCGGCGGCAGCCGGGCGGCGCTCTTCGGGGCGGCCGGTCTGGAGGCGCTGGCCGGGGTGCGGATGCCGGACGGATCCTCGCTGCTCGAGCGGATCGACCACGTGTCGAGCGTGTCGGGCGGCAGCATCGCGTCGAGCTACTACGTGCTGAAGAAGCCCGGCCGGGACGCGAAGGTGCTCAATCCCGACGGTACCCTCTCGGAGGCCTACCGGACATTCTTCCAGCAGTACCGCGAGGCGCTCAGCCAGGACTTCGAGACGGAGCTGATCTGGCGCCAGCTCCTGTCCTTTCGATGGGTAAACTCCGCCTTGGCGGCCAAGACGCTGGCCGAGATCCTCGTCGACCGCCTCTACGGCCGATCCTTCATTGCGGACGTCGCGGCGCGCGAGCGGGCGGGCGACAGCCCCGGCCTGATCGTCAACACCACGCTCTACAACAACGGCCGGCGGTTCGCGATCACCGCGATCCCCCCTGAGGGGTTCGACTACGACTACTTCGCCGATCTCGAGCGCTCCATTGCCCGGCGCGGAGGCGTCATGGAGCCGTCGCCGTACCTCGAGAAGCGCTACAAGCAGCTCCTGCCCGTGACGCCTATCGAGACGCACATCGATCCCTGCCGCATGTTACTGGCCGGGACGGTTGCCGCCTCGGCGTCGTTCCCGCCCCTCGTCGGGCCCATCTCGCTGCGGGTCGGGGACGAGGACCAGTACTGGCACGTGGGCGACGGCGGGCTCTACGAGAACTCGGGGATCGAGTCGCTCCTCTTCCTGCACCTCAAGCGGCATCAGGCGAAGAAGGTGAAGCGCACGCTCATCATCGCCTTCGACAGCTCGTTCCCATTCTCGGTCGGGGAGCGAAAGCTGAGCCGCCTGCCCGTGCCGTTCACGCTGCTGACCTTCGACTTCTCCCGCATCCCGAGCATCATGGAGGAGCGGGCGGGGACGTATCAGGCGCTCTTCTACCGGAGCCTCCAGCTCGAAGGCGTCATCCCCGACTCCAAGACCGCGACCGCCATCGCGCTACGACATACGGATGCGAAATGGGCGGCCGATCTCAGCGATTTGCCTCCGGCGTGCAAGGCGGAGCCCGAGCCGCTCAAGACCGTCCTGGCCCTGCAGGAGCGCATCTCGGAGATCCCGACACGACTCGTGATCGCCTCCGAGTGCGACCGCCAGCTCCTGGCGACCGCGGCGGCCAAGCTGGTCGCGGAGCACAAGGGCGCGATCCTCGAGTTCATCAACCGCCCGTTGCCGTAGCGGCCAGGCGGGGGCCGGCGGCGGAAAAGCC
>Ga0075421_100000358_pt1 | contig 46115 bp, 50 predicted proteins | sample SoiMetdeltSBSDD5_FD_75292 | JGI IMG/M metagenome (GOLD analysis project Ga0075421, IMG submission 75292) | Bulk soil microbial communities from a Populus tree surrounding site in Tennessee, USA - Soil MetaG P. deltoides SBSDD5 | ecosystem: Environmental > Terrestrial > Soil > Tree plantation... | reverse complement strand
GTCCGTCGCGATCTGGAACGAAAAGGCCTCGCTGTGCTTGAACTCGGGGCCGCCGTTGAGACCGATACAGGGAATGCCCACGACGGTGAACTCCACGGTCAGGACATCGCCCTTCTTGCCGCCCGGAAAGTCAGCGGGCGCCTCGTGAACGGCGGTCACTTTGCTATCCGGAAACGTGGCGGCGTAGAAACGCGCCGCGTCGACCGCGTCCTTGTCGAACCAGAGACAGATCGTGTTCTTTGATTTCATGCTTCGGGTGTATGCAAGTTCCGGACAGCGGACGGCTGACGGCGATCACAGCGGTTCGATGGAGCGTTCCTTGCTCCTCGGTGAGTCATGAACGACTCGACACTCGATCAGGGCGGACACGAAGAGAAGGGCGCGATGGAAGAGCAGACGCAGAAAATCGACGCCATCGTCGGAGATGAAGTTCTCGGCTATGAAGGATCCGGACGCGAGGAACACTCCGGACAGAAGTCCGCGACGAGCACCGCGATGATGGTCTCGAAGATCGCCTCGCCGACAACAGGCCCGAGCAGGTGAAGTGATGTTGTAGTCGCCGCATCTAGGAGTGCGGTGGCGGGGTGGTTGGCAGGCGGAAGCCACCGCTCTGGTACGTTCACCGCTCTGTTCCTGCCTACCAGAGCGGTGGCTGCCACCGTCCGCCGCCCCTCGCCACCGCACTCCTACAAAGCGCTCTCGAGCCACTCGATCGCGCGCCTGTCGTCCGGCTCGGTGACGCTGGTCATCAGCCGTTCGTCCTGCAGCGTTGCGCAATTCCGGATCGCTTTGCCCTCGGCGGTGGAGAACTTTCCGTCCACCGTTTCCGCGCGCGCGAAACAGCCGTTGGTGCGCAGGAAGATTTCGATTGCGACGCGCGCGAGCTTGCCAGTGGCGGCGGTGTCGCCGCGGGCGATGTCGCTCAAGACTGCATCGGAGACGCGGATGTTTTTCGGTGGCTTGGTCGCGAGCGTGGTGCCGATGCGGCGAATGCGCGCTGGTGTGATCTCGGCTTCGAATACTGGTGCCGGACTCGGATCGTCCGGGCTCGTTGTGGTCGTCGGGGCTGCGGGAGGTTGAACAACGGTTGCCTTGCGGATGAGGTGCACGTTGAACGCAATCCACGCGAGCAGAACGAGGACGGCGAGGCGATACAGCGGCTTCCCGACGGCGCCGGCAAGGGAGAAGGCCTGATTCCACTTCGACCGCCACAACGCGGTGCTCTTCGGTGTTTGTCGTGAGCCCATGTCGTTGACCTCCACTGGCCGTTTGTCGCGACGCGGCGACGGCGATTCGACGCGCTTCGGCCGGCCGCGCCGTACGCGCAATGCGTTGGCCATTTCCCATCCCGCCAGCACGTCCGTCGCGGCGGTGTCGACCATCTCCTCGATCTCGCGTCGCACTTCGACGTCCGCGTGCGACTGCACACGATCGGACAGGATGTATTGATAGCCGGGGCCGTTGAATCGATTCGGTTGAAGTTGCGCCGTCGTCGGATCGACGGGTCCGAGGAGATAGAGCCACGGTAGAAGATCGAGCGTTTGCGACGTGAGCTCGATCTCGATCGGGTGGCGGTAGGGAGGCACGACGGCGTACGCGCGCGCGAGCTCCGCTTTCAACAAATCGCGAAACGCGCTCTCGTGCAACCGCGTGGTCTTCACTTCGTCGAGCACCTCGGGCCATCGCTCGCGACTGAGCAGGCGCGCGGAGTCTTCATTCGCGCGGCCAACCCAATCGGAGACCTGCTCCGGATCCGACAGCGCGGTCCAGAAGAGCGGAAGCGCGACGGTCGGCATGGTCCGGTCGGACCACATCCCCCACAGCTTCCATCCTCCGAAGCGCTTCGCCGCCGCACTGACTACCCATCCGAGGGAGCTGACGGTGCGGCCTCCGCTGTCGGTGAAGTGATGGAGGAACGGACCGCCGCTTCCGTTCGGCAATCGCGACAGCGCGCTGCCCAGCGGCTCGAAGTAGTCGAGATACTCACGCAGGTTCATCACCTGCCCGGCGTTCTCGACGTATTCGCCGTGAAGCTCGCGGAACGGCAGCGCCGCATCCTCAGCCATGTCGTTTCAGAATCTCCAGCAGCAGCAAGTCTCCCCAGACCGGCAGCCCGTTGTCGTCATCGCCCTGCGCATCCTCCGAACTGTCGTGCAGAAACTCGAGGCCGCACGGCAGCACCGGAAACCGCAATTCCGTTCCGGGCATCATCGACTCCCGGATCATCGGCGCGAAATCTCCGCGGCCCGCGCCGTCCCACGCGGCGAACAGCGCCGACGCGAGACGCATGCACTGCTGCACGAGCTGCGCACCGACGCCGGTGTAGTAGAACTCGACGTTGCTGGTACGCAGCCGCGCGGGAACGGCGTGATACGCCACCATGATCCGGTACAGCAGCCAGGTGAGACTCTCCAGCACGTCGAGATGCGCGCTCCAGTTGTGCTTCTTCTGCACGAGCTGCTCGATCTCCGACATCGTCTGGACGAATCGGCTGTCGAACGGATCGTCCATTCCGGCGATGACCTTGCGGGCGAGAGCGACCGCCGCTTCGCTGCTCTGCAGGAACTCGAGCAGCCCCTCCTCGGAACGAAGCTGCGCCTGATCGAGATGGGTCCAGATGACGCCCTGCCACGTGCCGCGCGATCCCGGCTGATGCGTGAGGTGCGAGGTGAGCTGTCCGATGTTCTGGCGCGTCCGCGTCGGATCGAAGGGCACGACGAACATCACGAACAGCTCCGCGAACGTCATCGCGCGGAGGTTCTTCAGGATGTCCAGGACGCGCATGTATTTGTCGGGCGTGCTCGTTCGCTGATGGAACACCTCGCCCTTGATGTCGATCCCGGCGATCTGGATCGTGGTGCGCTGGAACTGCAGCTTCATGCCGTGCAGGAGGATCGGCACGGCCGTGCGCGGATCGGGATTCGCGATCGTGTACGGCTCGATGTAGTAGTACGGCTCGCGGCCGATCAGAGTGGTCGAGTCGACGATGAGGTGCTTTTTCTGCGAGGGACTGAAGAGACACTTCAGCCAGGTCGTCTTGCCCGCCTGAGGCATGCCGGTGGTGATGAGCAGCACGCGCGACTTCCCTTCACCGAGAAACTGCGGCGGAAGCAGCGAGGCGCATGCGCCGCAGCGAACGTGATCGGTGAACGTCTCCGCGTGATCGAAGGTCGGCTGGTCCCATTCGAGCCGCGGCTCGGAGAACGCCACGCCGGCGTTTTCGGGCAGACCGCGGAAGCGCTTCCACTGAGGTTTTTCGGCGAGCTGCCGATACCACGCGTCCGCGCGGCCGAGCGGGACGCGGTAGAAAACCGTTCCGCCGCAGACCGGACACCGCGCGTCTTTTGCGATCCCGCCCTCGAATTTCTTCTTGAAGAAAGGCGCCATCCGCTACCGTCCCGCTCCTTCCGTTTCGAGCAGCCGCACCAGCTCCGATTCGTATCGCTCGACGAATCGTCCGACCTGCGCGGTCGCAAATCCGGGCGACGATCGTTCCGCGACGAACGACAGCGTAATCGCATTTCGCACGTTCCCGCTCTCGTCGCGCGCGACGATGACCAGGAGAATGCGCGACGTCGGACGATTCGGATCGATCGTCACGAGCGTTCCGGTCTTGGCGTAGACGTCGTAACGCCATTCGAGCGGCGCGACGCGATCGCGGATCGCGAGCGCGGTTCCTTCCTCGATCACGCGGCGGAGGCCGTTCTGCAGTTTGCCGGCAGCGATGGTCGCGCCCTCGTTGAACGCGGCGGTGCGCGACGGCAACGCGACGGCCGCATCGCTTCGCGCGACGATGTGCCCGACGATCGGCTTGCGCATCGCCCAGGAAGAGAACGCCGACGCCGCGGCGATGTTCGACCAGCGACTCGATGCGCCGCCGAGAAGCACTGCGATGAATTCGCGCGTATCCGTGATGCCGGCGAGCCGCAGATCGACCGCCTCGGGACTGACCGCGGCCATCGGCTCGAGACCTTCGCTCGTGCGAAGGTTGTCGCGCTCGTCGCCCGACCAGAATGAAAGAAGATGCCGTCGCGCATCGCCCTCGGGAGGCGGAGCGCCGGTTGCTGCTCCGAAGAGGTCGCGCATCGCCATGGCCATCGGCTGCTGGTGAAGTTTCGCGACGTGATTCGCACGGTCGCGCGTGTTCTCCGTCGAGTCGGCGAGCGCGGGGTAGCGGTTCCACGGCGTACGACTCCCGGTGAGCGACTCACGGCCATCGCGCGAGGCGCCCTTGCCGTCGCTGACGATTCCGTTCGCGCCTTCCCGGGCGAGGCCGAGAAATCCGAGGCGCGTGTGATAGCGATTGTCGGAGGCGGCGAGGTACGTGTTGAAGTCGACCCACCGCGCCAGCGGCGAGACCTGCCAGCCTTTCGTTCCGATCTGCGCGCCGAACATCTCGCGCTCGTAGCAGCGTTTGTTCGCGATGTGGTCGCAGTCTCCGTTTCGAACGAGGAGCATGCGGTCGAGCGTCGGGTGCACAGTCAGCACCGCCGTCGCCCAGAACGGCTTCGCGGCCGAGCCCATCTCGATGGCCGTGAAGTTGTGGTCCACGGCGTGGCGTGATGCGAGAGCGCGAGACGCGGACGTGCCGAGCCACGACAGCGGCGGCTCCAACTCGCGCCAGGTCTGCTTGCCGTCACTCACGGCGCGCGATCTCCATCGATCGCCCGACGCGGCGCGCGGCCACGCGCCCATCGACAGTGTTTCACCCGTCGTGGCGCGCATGATCGTGAACGCCACGCGCGGCGGCACGGCCGCGGCAGCACGCTCGGCGAGCAGACGGCCGAAGAGCTCGTGTCCCGCGGCCTCGGCAGCGGCTTGCGTGATGTCCTGCAACTCGGCGTCGATCGTGAGCTGCGCGGCGCGGATCCTTCGCGACTCGTCGATACGGAAGAGTGCTTCGCCGGCATCCTGCAGCCATCCGAGTCCGAGTCGACGCGACTCGTCGCTCGATCCGTAAACCCATCGCCCCATGACCCACGCGCGGCCGAGCACCTGCACCGGACCCTTGCGCCCGCGAATGGCCACCGGCTGCAGATCTTCTTCGCTCAGATCCTCGGAGAACGAGTGCACGACGTTGAAGTCGGGATTCCCGCGGACCGCGTACGAGAGCTCGGGCGCGCCTTCGTTCTCGTTCTCGCTCCTGTCGATCGTGAACACGCTCGGCCGCGACGGCTGCTCGCGCTCCATCTGCCGCTGCCACAGCTCGTACATGCGCGTGTAGTAATCGCCCGGCGTGCTTGCTCCGGCGAAGAACGCGGCCGGCAGCGATCGGCGTCCGCCGTCCATGCGCAGCTCCTGCGGCATCGCGTTGAAGCGAAGGACTTCCGCTTCCAGCAGGGACGCTCCGGTCGGGCGGTCGGTGAGCTTGCCGTCCTCGCCGCGATAGAGGATGCGTTTCGTGTTCGCGTCGAAGCGCAGTCTGCCGGCGTCGTTCAGCTCATCGACGCGCTTGAGCAGTCGCGACCAGGTCAGCACGTCATACTCCGCCGACCGCACCGCATGCACCGATCCTCGTATCACCAGCACGGCGACGAGCAACGGCGGCAGCAGCGCGAGCATCGCGTACTCGCGCGTGCGGAGCGTCATGGCCAGCGGAATCGCGCATGCGAACGCGAGCCATGCGAAGTCCTTCGTCAGCACCGCGGCGATCAGTCCGGTCCCGATGATGATCATCGCGGTGGCGCGTTTCCACCGGCGGCGCCCCGTGTAGCCGAAGGTCGGATCGAAGATGTTGCGCCGCGTGACCGCGGTCTCCGGAAGCGACTCGGTGGAATCGGCGTGCAGGCGCGACGACCAGAGCAGGGCCTGGCACATGAGTCCGAGGAGCAGTCCCCATCGCAGCACGTCCGAGTTCGACGACGTCGCGAGCAGCGGCAGGTTTCGTCCGGAGAACCAGAGCTGCGCCACGTTCATCGCCGCGTGCGCGACCGCTTCGCCGAGAAGCGCGACGGCGATCGCGAGCGCGAGCACGTCGCCGATCCGCAGACTTGTTCGTCGCATCAAGAGGAATACCGCCGGCGCGGCGAAGATCGTCAGCAGCAGCAGTCCGCCGATGATGCCGTGCTCGCCGACGACGAAGAAGCTGTAGACGCTGTCGTACTGAATCGTGTCCTGGCGGATGAACGACTGCGACGCGGGCGCGCGGTTGAAGCCGAGACCGAGCCAGCCTCCCTTCCGCACCAGCGCCATGTGCTCCCACTCGTGGACCAGCGCGTTGCGGACGTTGGCGGCGGTGACCGCCTTGGCATCCGCGCCCGACGGCGCTTCGAGATCGAGCAGCCACTCCTGCGCCGAGGAACCGTGCTTCATCACTTCGACGCGGCTGAGGATGTGCTCCGTCATGCCGGGCGCGATCGCGTACGTGCCGAGCAGCGCCCAGTACGCGAGAGCGACGGCAGCAACGACGACGACCAGCAGCGTGGACGCCATTCGGACCGCGGGCGTCAACAGGAGCAGGAGCGCCAGCGGGAGCCAGAACGCGAGGAGCGGATAGATCGCGCCGAAGTCTCCGAGCACCGCGAACATGACCAACACCGGCGTGAAGACGAGCAGCACGACCACGGCGATGATGTCGGGCAGCGGCGGTTCCGCGACGACCGGCGCATCCGCATCGAGGACGCGCAACGCGTCCTCCGCTCCGGCGAGCGGCCGCGCCAGCAGCACCAGCGCGGGCAGTCCGAGGATCCAGAACGGAGCGACGATCTGCCGCATGTACTCCGGCGCGAATCGCGACAAGACGAGAATCGCGACGGAGCCGGCGAGCCAAATCGTGAACGGCCGCTTCATCGTGGAGGACTGCAGCGCGGACCAGACGTGCAGTACGGGCTGCACGACATGGGATGAGAGCGCAGAGGGCAGAGCGCCGAGCGCCGAGGAATCGTTCTCTTCTGCGCTCTGCGCTCTGCGCCCTGCGCTCTGACTGAGACTGGTGTCGCTGAGCGCGCGCCAGAACGCGCGGCCGAGGTCGAACGTCGCGCGATAGGGGACCTGCCAGAGCAGCGACAACGTAGGACGGGCTTCAGCCCGTCCAATGGCGCTCGCGATCGCGAGCGCCACGATTCCGTAGATCACGAGCAGCACGGGATCGAAGAGCGACGAAGTGAAACGCTCCGCGCCATTCGGCAGGATCTGGAGAGGCATGACGATGAGCTCGAGCGCGGCCATGCCTGCGAGTGCGACGGCGACGAGAATCGTCACGTTCCTGTTGTGCGTGTCTCGCGGAACGCCGGGACGGTGGTGCAGCCAGAGGCGCACGGCGAGTGTGATCAGTCCCGGCACGATCACCAGCGCCGCGAGCGAGCCGGAGAGTCCTTTGACCGTGACCTCGTCGACCGCGGCCGGCGCCACGAGATAGCGGACGGCGAGCAGCACGCGGAACAGGAGCAGCACCCACACCGCGACGAGGACGCCGCCAATGCACCACAGATCGCGCAACCGGAGTCGCTGTCCGCTCCCGAACGCGATCGACGAGACGAACAGCACCAGCGCGCCCCACGCACAGACCAGCGCGAGGAACAGCGCGCGCGGAGTGGGCAGGTCTCGCACCATCGTCACCGTCAGCACGAGTCCGCGCGAAGCAGCGTTTGGAATCACGACCGGAATGCGGACGCTGGAGAGCGATCGGTTCGGCTCGAGCGCTGCCGCGAGTCTCCCGCCTTCGCGAATCCATTTCGGAGCGCTCGACGGAGGCGGCGGCAGCAGATCCATGCCGTCGCGGAATCGCGGCAAGCCGGCGGGCGAGATCTGCAAGGCCTCCTCGTGTCGGAAGTCGGGAGCGCCGAAGCCCAGCGGCAGCAGGAACGTGTTCGCGCCGAGGGCCGGCTCGCGCGCGAAGGAGAGCGTGCTGTCGTTGCCCGCGAACGGCGGGAGGGAGGTGGTGCGCGTCCAGGGCGGCTCGAACGTCAGTCGCGTTGCGCCGTTGTTCGCCGCCACGTGCACGCCGAGTCTGCGGCGCGGCCAGAGAATCTCGATCGTGGACGAAGGCGCCACGTGCGACTCGCGCCACGGCTCGCCGTCCGTGACCAGATGCAGCTCCCCGCGAGCGGGCCTCAGCACGCGGATCGAAGCGGCCCATCGCTCGAGCGCGCTGATGTTCGCGAGATCGATCTTGCCGTCGCGCCGCAGGTCGTTGAGGCGGGGGATCAGCAGCGAGTCGAGCACGCGCAGTCTCGTGGCGTTCTTTGCCGGCGGATCCATGACCACCAGCGGCTCGCCGACCGCCGTGCGCGCGATCACCAGCTTCGGGCGCAGCAGCAGGCCTCTCCGTTCCAGTGCGACGGAGAACTTCCCGACCTGCTTCGCGCCTCCTCCGAGGGTCACGACCTCGCCGTTGGCGTACGCGCCGTCGACGCGGATCAGCGCCGTGCCGCCGCGCGTCCGCAGACGAAAGCCGTCGCCGGACGCCGCGGGCTCGACGCGCACCTCCGGCCAGAAGTTTCCGTTCGGCCAGCCGAGGATCGCGGAATGTTCGACGCCGCCGACGGCGACCGCGCCTGAGGCGCGATCGGCGGACTCCGCGGCCGTCCATGCGACCTGCGTCGACCGCGGCCACTCGGCGAGCGACGCCACCGGCGCGATGACGATCGGGATCGCGACGAACGTCACCACGAGCGTCGTGATGTACGGCGGAAGGTGCCGGCCGTGGCGCAGCGTGGGAAGGATCTCTTCCTTGTGACGGAACTCGAGCGCCCACGCCAGCAGCACACAGCCGAGCACCGCAAACGCCAGCAGCGGGAGGGTCACAAGTACATCCTACGTAGAACGGGGGAAAACGTTGACGTCCCCGTGGACCGCCGCCGTGGCGGCGGGGGATGTGGCGGCGTCCCGCGCCGCCACTCTGGCTGACTCGTCCCGAGATGCACGGCGACACGCCGCTTGCAAGTGGCGCCCGCCGACATCTCGTTAGTTGCCGGAAGCGGCGTGCCGCTTCAGCTTCGGCATGCGGGGCCTCGCCGCAACTGAGTGAGTGATCCGTTAGCCCGACCGAAGTAAGCCCGGCATATCAGCAGGGGTCGGTGTCCTTCACGATGCGCTGCTCGAGGTCGCTCCAGCTTGCACACAATTTATGACCATATGGCAAGCGGGCTCGCGGTACGCGCACGGTTTGGTCGTACCAGTGAAGTTTTTGAATAAGACCACGTTTCTTCCCTGCGCCATCTCGGGTGATGAAATAGTCGACGTATCCAAGAACGCCCGCGTGCGCATGATCGAGTAGGTCGTTGTGACGCCACCGTGGCGTGGGCACGTTCAGCACGTGAGCTCCGAGCTCAATCTCAAGCCGAAAGGCGGGGGCAAGGTCAGGGTCATCCCATAACCGATCGGCGAGTTCACGAGAGTCGCCGAGATTCACTCGAAGTGCCGAAGCCACCGTCTTACGAAAGAAGTTTTGCACCGTTCCAATGTACTTCAGTTCATCACGCAACGCGGTGTTCTGAGAAGACAATTCATGCTTCCAGTGCTCCTGGTGCTCCCTGATGTCGTCTGCAGGGAAGGCTGTTCGCAGAGCCTCCATCGTTGGCTCGGCTAGTTCCGAAACCTGTTCTCGATCGCTATCAGTCGTAATTAGTGGCAAAATCTCAGACCACGCATAGAGTTTCGCCACTGGAAGTAAACTTCTGGCGCGCCTCGGGTTATCAAATGCAAAGACGACTTCTCTTGTTGCCAAGCCGCTGAGATACAGCCACGACGAAGTCACCGCAAACAAACGGCGCAAGACTGCGGACGCCTCGGGACGATTACCACCGGCTAGAATTTCGATAAGGTTGAGTTCCGACGCGACGACATCAATTCGGCCGAGGTCGACGAGGGCCTGAAGATTTGGAAAGATATCAGTTGGTGATCCTTCGACAAGATCGAGCCACACATTAGAATCCAGATACACTTTGGAGCCCATTGCACTACAGTTTACAGCGACAGCAAGTGTGCACAGTACGCGGTGGCGACTAGCAGCAGGCAACTAGCAGCTGTTGCGTGGCAGGACGTTGTTCCTATCCAGGCGACTGATTCGGCGGATTGTAGCCGAGCGCTGAGTGTGCAGAATGGTAGTTGTTAGAAATGCACAGCTGCGCGGAAAAATCTTTGTCTCGGTTGAGCTGTCGTACGCGAAACGGTGGCCCATTGGCGTAGCGGCGTCTGAATGAATCGCTCGGCCTTGCCGTGGGTCCGAGGCCTGTGGGGACGAATGCACGTGTGGCGCACGCTGAGTGCGTCGACCTCGGCCGGATCTACAGCGGCGTTCAAGATTCATGAGCCGCGTCGGGTGCCCGGCGACTGATGTGATGGCGTCCCGTGCCACACGTTTCGGGGAAATTGACACCGGCAAAACGCTCCGCCGAGCCGGAGGAGATCTTCGCCTCCCCCGACCCGGCGTTTACTCGGAACTGGCTCCTCAGCGCACGCCCCCGTGCTCGCAGCCCGTCACGCTCGATCCCGGAAAGCGAATCACGGTCGGGTCGAGAAACGCGTCGGCTGCACCGCTGCATTGAATCGATCCCTTCAGAACCGAGTCATTGAGGAGAAGCACGCGCGCGAAGTGTGCAGCCTCGGTATCGAGGATGAGGCTCTGCGCCGGCGGACTGACGTCGAAGAGCGGGGAGACGATGATCTCGCCCAGGGCGTCCACGAAGTTCGGTTGCCCATCGCTGGACCCTACCCTCTGCACTGAGCCGTCCAACCGGACCGTGCCGCGGTCATCGGCAATGAGTTGGCCGGTGAAATTGCCCGCTCCGAAGAGCCGGGCGGTTCCGCTGAACGTGCCGATCGCAGCGGGACCGGTCACATTCATGCTGCATGGGTGCGGCGTATCGGAGGATGCACAATCGAAATCGACAAAGGCGCCGACTTCATCGGCGATGATCCCGAGGCTTCCGGTGACGACGGAATCATTCAGCGACACGATCGCGCCGCGCGTCGACACCGCCGCCGGGCTGTCGCCGCTGAAATCGCAAGCGACGCAAAAGAACTGCGCGTCGGCTGTGTTCGTATTCGAGTTGGCGTTGCCGGTGAACGTCGAATCCTCCGCGAGGACGAACGCCCCGGAGTCGACGCGCAAGCCGATCGTGCCGTTGTTCTCGAAGAGACAATTCACCACCGTCATGTTTGCGCCGCCGCGAATCGCCAATCCTGTTCCTGCACTGTTGCTGAACGACAGATCGTTGATCTCGGCGATGACCGACCCTCGCACCGTGAGCGCGGGCATTGACGGAACCACACTCCGAATCCCGTCGAGAGACGGTTTCTGCGTACCGCGCAATGAGACATCTTTATCGCGAATGAGCACGTTCTCCACGCAGATGCCGGTGATCTGAATCTCAACAGGCGCGGGGTTCGCGTCCACCGCGGCCTGAATGCTCTGGCCGTTGTTGCAGTTCACAATGACCGCCATCGCCGGCCGCGGCGCCGACGGCATCGACGGAATCTCCGCCGCCTGCGCGGCAACGCCTAACAATAGACACACGAGTCCCATACTTCTGAACATTCTTTCCTCCATTTTTCTCGTTTCTCGAGATCGCCACTACATACGGGCGAAAACGCGAAAAGGACGTATCGCGGTTTCTCTACTGGCGCCGATCGAGATACATCATGCCGGCGGCGTCGCCGTTGCGGTCGAACCCGACGAGGTCGTGGTACGAGAGAATGAGACGCGTCGGGTGATCGTCAAGGATCCGTCCTTCGACCACGCCCCGATCCCCGCGAGTGTTCTCATAAAAGAAATAAACCTTGCGGCCGCTGATCACGCCGATGACCGATCCGAACGTCTGCGGCGGGCCGTCGATCGTGTCCACTTCGCCGGCGACGTCCAGATACGGATCGTCTTCGGCCTGACGGATGGTCACGAGGCCGGAAAACGTGCGCCGCGTCGAAGTCTTCATCGTCATCGTCCACTGCCCGTCGAGGGAGATCGGCGTCGTGACTCCGCGCTCGCCGTGGAGCTTGTAGAACGCGCCGAAGAGCACCCCGAACACCACCACGAAGCCGGCGAGTGAGCCTCCGTACTTGATCGTCGACCCGAAATACTTCCCCTCCCCCTCGGCCTTCGCATCGAGGTAGCGGAAGAGCACGAACGTCGGGATCAGGCTGACGAGGCCAATGCCGGCGGTGAGCAGAAGAAAGAACGCGTCGCGCATGTCCTTTCAGGATAGCGCGCCGCTCATCGCGCCGGGCGCACGTTGCCCTTGGGCCTGACGGTGCCGGGGCGCCGATGCGGGCAGCGGTCGAGGTGCGGCTCCGCTCCCGCTTCCAGCCAGGTCCAGCCCGAGGCGCCGCATTTGTCGCAGTTCCACGGCGTGCGGTGAAACACACGCGGCGCCGGCAACCGGTCGAAGTGACCTTCGGCCTTGGTCATTTGTCCGGCGCCGGTGTGCCGCGGAACTTCGATCGTGTCGGCAGCTCCTTCCCCGTTCGCGCAATCGGGCCACGGACACGGCAACTGCCTGTGCTCGTGACGATGTTCGTCGCAGGTCTTCATGTCCATACCCGCGATCGTATCCTTAAACCACCGGCGTGCTCGTGCCATGCGCCGGCATGGTCGAGCGAGACTCCGCGCGTCGCGCGATCTGTCGGACCGAACGGAATGCGGCGCTCATCGCCCAGCTCGCGAGCAACGCTCCGATGAAGACGGTCGTGCCCTTCGCCGCGCCGGACATCGGTGCGTCGATTAGCGCGAGCTGGAGCCAGCTCACGCAGAAGTAGTGCAGGAGATAGATGCCGAATGCGTTCGCCGAAAGGCTATCGACGATGCGATTCGCCTTCTTCGCGAAGCGGAGGAACACGGCCAGGCATGCGAACGACGACGCGCCGCACATCAACACGAACACGAAGTTCCCGAAGGCGCTGAGGATCGGTCGCGGCCCGCCCTTCGCCATCGTCGAGAGGATGACCAGGAACGACGCGATGCCGACGATGAACATCACCAGCGAAGCGATGATCCAGAGCGGCCAGCGACGCGCGAGCTTGCCGTCCGAAGCGAGAATCCCGCGATCGACGCCGAGTGCGCCGAACGCCACACCGATGAAGAAGTAGACGCCGTAGAGCAGAAGTCGGCTGATCTGCACGAAGAACGGCCCCGCCTTCAGCCAGGCGATCGGCGTGAACGCGGCGGCCATGGGCAGATACGCAATCGCGGAGACGATCGCGAAAGCACCGAACAGGACGATCGGACGCGCGGCGAGTCGTCCCGAGATGCGGCCGATGGTGGTGAACACGTTCGGCGCGATCGCATAGGCAGCGGCGGCGAGACCGGCGAACGCGAGCAGCACCCACAGGAACCACGCCGGCCCCGCCGGCCACGATCCTAGGGAGAGCCATTCGCGCCAGAACGAACGCGACGGCGATTGCAGCGCGAGATAGGTCGGGTAGTAGGCCAGCGGCGCGAGCAATCCTGCCGACAGGAGGAACGGAAGTCCGAGCGTCCGCGCGCGATCGCGAACGAACTGCGCCGCGCCTTTGCGCGCGAGGCTCGACCAGGCGAACACGCCGGAGATGAGAAACATCAGCGCCATGAAGAAGCTGTCGTTGAAGGCGACGAAGAGATCGATGCCGGGCCAGCGCTGCGCGTCGACGATCGGAAAGGCTGCCCAGATCAGCGACGAATCGAGCGTCTTCGACGGCGCCGCGGGCGCATACGGGTGATACGCGAGCACCGCGTGGTGCGCGACGACAAGAAGAGTGAGGAACGTTCGCAGATATCCGAGGGGCACGTTACGGTCTTGAAGCTGTTGCATGGTGATACCTCTTTCTGAATTTGGGCACACGCGTAGCGGACGCCCGTCGCGCGTGCGGTCAATGGATGGGATTCAGCTCAGCGAATCAGGAAATGGAGCTCAGAGGAAATCTCTCTTGCGGGACTGCAGGACGAACGCGAGTCCGAGGGACGCGAAGGACACCGCGATCTCCACGATCAGCAGCGTCACCGTGCCGCGATCCCAGACCGCGACTTCTCCTCTCATCGTGCGCGCGACGCCGGGCATGCGCGTGACGTAATAGAGAAAAGCCTGGAGGAAGAGGTTCAACGCCGCCATCACGCTGATCGTCCAGCCCATCGACTCGGTCACGATCGCGACCATGAGGATCACGCAGTAGCTCGCGAACATCTCCACGAGCGTGAGCGTCGCCAGCGGGATCATTCCCCCGGCGCCCATTGCGAGAAGGGTCAGCGTCCCGAGCGTGAGCGCGGTCCACGGCAGGAGGAAGATCGAAACGTTCGCCACCAATTTGGCGGCCGTGTAATCGATCGGCGAGATCGGAAGGCTCATCACGAACGGCAACGTGTGCTCAGTTCGTTCTCCGACCACGGTCGTCACCGCGAGAGAAACGCCGGCGGTGATCATCACCGTGATCAGCAGAACGGTTCCGGCGTAGAACGATCCGTTCGTGCCGGCGGCGATGCATGCCAGGGACAGCGCGCCTCCGGCGAGAGCCGCGGCGATCGGCCAGCGCTGGAAGTACCAGTCCTTGAGGACGAGACGTTTGATCATGAAGGTGTTCATGCGACTTTTCCCTCTCTGCGGCTCATCACGTTGGCCACGAAGATCTCCTCGAGCGTCATGTTGTCGACGGCGTTCACGGTCGCACCGGCATCGTGGTACGCCGCGGTGATGGCCGGCTCGAAGCGGCTCATCGTCACGATCGCGAGGCGTCCGCTGCCAGCCGTGCCGACGACGCCGGGCAGTGCGGGCAGCACGACACCCGGAGGCACCTCGAGACGCACGCGGCGCCAGCGATCGAGGAACGATTCCTTGTCGCCCGTGTCGATGACGCGCCCGCGATCGATGAAGGTGATGCGATCGGAGATCTGTTCGACGTCGAGCGTGTTCTGAGAAGAGAAGAAGATCGTCCGCTGATCGTCGGCGAGGATCTCCATCAGCTCGCCGAGAACTTCCTGGCGCGCCACCGGATCGAGTCCCGTGGTCGGCTCGTCGAGAACGAGCAGACGCGGACGCCGCGCGAGTTGCAGCAGCAACGCCGCCTTCACGCGCTGTCCGTGCGAGAGTCCCTTGATCTTCTGCTGCGGACGAAGATCGAAGCGCTTTACCAGCAGCTCCGCGTACGACTGGTCCCACTTGGGATCGATGGAGCGCATGAACTCCAGGTGCCATTGCACGGTCGCTCTTTTGTAGAGACGCATGTCTTCGGACGCGAATCCGATGTCGCGTTTCGCATCCGCTTGTTGTTCGGGCATCGACTTGCCGAGGACCTGCACCGTGCCGCGGTCTTGCCGCACCAGTCCCATCAGGATCCGGATCGTCGTCGACTTCCCCGCTCCGTTTGCGCCGATGAAGCCCATGATGCTTCCGGTCGGCAACGCTACATTGATGTCGGCAAGCGTGAAGTGTGGATACTCCTTGCTCACGCCCTCGAGATATACCGCGAGATCAGTCACTGAAATCCTCCTTCAACCGCTCGGCCGTTTCGCGCACGCGGGATCCCAACTCTTCCGGCCCAACGCCCAGTAACGACCCCAACCGAGCAGCCTCGGTGATGTGATGCGCCAATTCCTCGTCGTAGAGCCGTGGGTGCAGATCGGGCGCGGCCGCTACGGTGGATCCCTTGCCGTGTTGCGTCACGATGACGCCCTCCCGCTCGAGCTCGAGGTAGGCGCGCTTGATGGTGATGACGCTAACTCTAAGTGACACAGCGAGTTGCCGGATCGACGGGATCTCGTCGCCCGTCTTCCAGTCGCCGACGGAGATCCGCCGTTTGATCTGCTCCATGATCTGCAGATACATCGGGCGACCGTCGGCTTTCGAAATGACGAGCTCACTGTGTATACCCACATGCTGAGTATACACAGTGAGCCGAGTGTGTCAACAACCAAGTTCGGCACTCCCGCGATCTCGAGAGAAGCGGAAACCTTTCCCGCTTCCTCGCGTAGTTCACTACTACTGTGATATATCAGTAGTACAGTTGAGACAACAGGCGCACTGATGCTTTTTCGTCCGAACACGTCTTCCGGCGTCCCGATCTACCTGCAGCTCATGGAGCAGGTGAAGCATGCCGTCGAAACCGGAGCTCTCCGCGAAGGCGATCAGTTGCCGGGAATCCGTCCCCTCGCGGAGGAGCTGGTCATGAATCCGAACACGGTTGCCAAGGCTTATCGCGAGCTCGAGCACGAGGGAGTCATCGAGCTGCGTCACGGGGCGGGCGCATTCGTGACGCGCAGTTCCCGCGCGGGAAAGGTGGGAGACGCGCTTCGCGCCGCGCAATCGACGGTCGCGTCGACGGTCGAGCGGTTACGCGCGCGCGGCATTAGCGACGAAGAGATCCGGCGTCTCGTCGAAGCGGAACTGGCGGCGGGCAAGCGCAAAGGAGGCCGTCGTGGCTGAAGAATGGATCATCGAAGCGACGGATGTACGCAAGACGTACGACGGCGTGGAAGCACTCCGCGGTCTCGATCTGCGCGTCCCGGTCGGCTCGATCTCCGCTCTGGTCGGACGCAACGGCGCGGGCAAGACCACGCTCGTCAAGATTCTCATGGGCATGGCCCGGCCGTCGGCGGGCCAGGCGCGCGTCTTCGGACTCGACGCGAGCTCGCCGCGCGAAAGCGTCGAGATCCGGCGCCGCATCGGGTTCGCGAGCGAGGAGAAAGACCTCGACGGCTCGATGACCGTGGAGGGGATGATCCGTTTCACCGCCGCATTCTTCCCACGTTGGCGCGACGATCTGCAGCAGCGATTCCTCCGGAAGTTCGAGTTGCCTCCGCAGCGCAAGGTGAAGGCGCTCTCGCGCGGGATGCGCACGAAACTGGCGCTGCTGCTCGCGTTCTGTCGCGGCGCGGAATTGCTCGTCCTCGACGAGCCTACGGCCGGTCTCGATCCGGCGATGGCCGAGGAGGTCTTGCAGGCGCTCGTGGGGCACGTGACGAACGAAGAGATGACGGTGTTCTTCGCTTCGAACCAGATCGCGGAAGTGGAGCAGATCGCGGATCGGGTGACCATCATCGATCGTGGCCAGGCGGTCGTCGCCGGCTCGATCGACGATCTGCGGGAGAGCTACTGCCGCATTCAGATGATCTTCGAGGACGCCGCTCCTGCTGCGACGTTCCGCGCCGCGGGCGTCGAGCGCGTGCTGCGCGACGGCCGCGTGCTCACCGTGTTGTCCAGTCGCGGCAGTGCAGCGGTCATCGACGAAGTGCGCGAGCTCCGTCCAGTCTCGACGGATGTGCGTCCGGTGAGTCTCAAGGAAATCTTCCTCGAGACCGTTGCAGGGGAGGACTGAACATGCTTTGGCAAAAGTCATGGCTCGAGACCCGCTGGCGATTCCTGATCGGCCTCGGACTGCTGTTCTGCTCCGCGTCGGTGATGGTCTTCAGCTATCCGCAGGTACTGAAGCTCATGCCGCTGGTCCCGACGAACATCGGCGGAGCGCTGGGCGAGAAGATCCGCGAGTCGGCCGAGCTGGCGCGAACGTTTCGCGGGTTCGTCTGGTCCAGCTGGTTCCGCGAGAACGACCGTCAGCTCGTGACCCTCTTCGCGATCCTGCTCGGAACGGCCACGCTTCTTTGGCCGTCGGGAGGCGCGCTCTTCACGTTGTCGTTGCCAGTGTCTCGGCAACGACTCCTCGCCGTCCGCGCCGCGACCGGGCTCGCGGAACTGTTTCTTCTCGCTCTGCTCCCATCGCTGCTGATCCCTCTGTTGGCTCCGGCCATCGGTCAGAGTTACGGCGTCGGAGCCGCGCTGATTCATGGCGCGTGTCTGTTCATCGTTGCCGCGGTTTTCTACAACTTCGCGTTTCTGCTCTCGACGTTTTTCAGTGATCCGTGGCGGCCGCTGCTCATCGCCGTCGCCGCGGCAATTGCGCTGGCGCTTGTCGGTCGCGTCATTCCTTTCACCGCCTTGAATCTCTTCGGCGTGATGAGCGCGGAGAGCTATTTCCGTCACGGCGCGGTGCCGTGGGGAGGACTGCTGGCCGCCGGCGCAATCGCCGCGGCTCTTTACTACGCCGCTGTCGCCAATCTCGTGCGACGCGATTTCTGATTCTCGAACAAAGGAGGACTCTCATGTTCGTTTACGGTCGAGGTGTGTTCATCGCCCTGTTGATTGCGTCGGTTGTGTCGAGTGTGTCGCTGCGTGCGCAGACCGTCGGCGATGCGTCGGGTCACTGGGATGGAGCGATTCACGCGCCGCAGATGGAAGTGCCGATCGCCATCGACTTCGCGAAGAACGCCGAGGGAGCGCTCGTCGGCGCGTTCGACAATCTGGCGCAAGGGGTGCGCGATTTTCCGCTGTCGAACATCACCGTCGACGGAACGTCGGTGACGTTCGAGATCAAGGCCACCGGCGGAGGCAAGTTCCACAGCACTCTCGGCGCGGACGGCAAGTCGATGCGCGGAACGTTTTCTATGACCGGCCCCGACGCACAACCGCTCGAGTTGCCGTTCGAGCTGACGCGCACCGGTGACGCGTCGATCGAAGCCGCTCCGAGGAGCGCCTCGATCACGAAGAGCCTGGAAGGAAACTGGTCCGGCACTCTCGAGGTCGAGGGAACGCAGAAGCAGATCGGCTTGAAGCTGGAGAATCACGCGGACGGCACCGCGACCGGCTCGCTCGTCAGCGAGGGGACGGAGATTCCGATCGCGCGCATCACGCAGGCTGCAGTCCACGTGACTCTCGATGTGAAGTCCATCGGTGGCACGTTTGCCGGCGCGCTCGACGCGGGCGGTACGGAGCTCGTCGGGAAGTGGACTCAGGGACCGTTTGTCGCGCCGCTCACGTTCCGGCGCGTCCTTGCGAAGAGTGACTCCTCGACGCTGGTCGAGCGGTGGGCGAAGGCGGTCGGTGGGCTGGAGAAGATCGCGGCCATTCGATCGATGTATCGCGAGGCGTCGATCACCGTGGGCGGTTTCGAGGGCACGATCCGCGTCTGGCGCACGCCCGATGGGAAGTATCGCAAGGAAGAACAGGTCGCCACGTTCTCCGCGATCGAGATCTTCGACGGGACGAATGGCACGCTCCAGCAGGGCGAAGCGCCGACGCGCGCAATGGCCGGCGGCGAGCTCGCGCGCGCGCGATCGACGGCATTCGCGAACTCGGGCGCGATGTTCTTCGTGTTCTTCCCCGAGCGGCGCCGCGGCGCGATTGCGCTGGAAGGGGACAAGACGATCGTGCTCAAACCGGAAGGAGGCATCGACTGGCGCGTGACGCTCGACGGCGAAACTTCGCTGCCGAAGACGATGACCCATCAGCAGAACGATCGCACGATCACGGTGACCTTCGCCGCGTATGAGACCGTCGACGGGGTGACGCTCGAGAAGGAGATTCACCGCTCGACCGGCGATCCGCGCTTCGACGCGGTCATTCGATTCACGAAGACGGCGATCAATCCGCCGCTGGACGCGGCGCTGTTCTCGATCGACGCGGCATCGTTGGAATGATCCAATTGACGCAGCCGATTTGATATGTATCATAGATACCTATCATGGTCAGATCTGCGAAACCCCGAACCGCAAGCGTCTTCTGGACAGGCCGTAGTCAGGCCATTCGGCTGCCGAAAGAATTTCGCTTCACCGGAGACACAGTGCTCGTCCGCCGCGAAGGACACGCGGTGATTCTCGAGCCGAGCCAGGAGTGGCCGGAAGGTTACGTCGAGTCTTTCACAGGTGCGCCTGAGGATTTCGCGCGGCCACTCCAGGGCGTCGTCGAGAAGCGCAGGAAGCTCTCGTGAAGTTTCTGCTGGATACGGATACATGCATCTACGCGCTGAAGGCAAACATCAACGTTCTGGCGAACTTGCTGTCGAAGAACCGCGAGGACGTCGCCGTCAGCGTAATCACGGAAGCGGAGCTTCGGACCGGTGCCGCCAAGAGCTCGTCGCCCGCGAAGACGCTTCGTCTCGCCGAAAATTTTCTTCGGCCGTTGACCGTCCTCGATTTCACGTCTGAGGACGCGGTCGTGTACGCGAAGGTACGCGCGAAACTCGAGCGCGCCGGTACGCCGATCGGGCCGCTCGATACGATCATCGCGACCCAAGCCGTTGCCCGCGGCCTGACCCTCGTGACGAACAACGAGCGGGAGTTTCGTCGAGTCGCAGGACTGCACGTCGAGAATTGGGCGGGCTGACGCGTCGATACGCGGGATGACCCGCGCGCGTATAACCGAGGAGCTCAATGGACTCCGGTCCGCAACGGACTCCCACCAAACACACCGATCAAGGAGCTCGTCCGCACCGGGAAAGACACGGTCCTGGCCGGGATCGGTCGCCGCGCTCCTTAGAATGTCGTGCGATTGCGAAACGGGATGTCGAGAACGCGACGCGTGCTCCGACTTACCTGTGAAAGGAGCAATGCGATGAAATACATGCTGATGATGCACGCGCCGCGCACGGGATGGGAGACGGCGGGGATTGCCACGTGGCCGATGGAGGACATCAAGGCCCACATCCGGTTCATGAAGGACTTCGCCGGCGAGCTCGGGGCGAACGGTGAGCTCGTGGGAGCCGAGGGCCTTGCTTCGCCGGAGCACGCGAGGGTGGTGCGCGCGAACAAGGACGGCGCACCCGAGGTGACCGATGGCCCGTTCGCGGAGGCGAAGGAGTTTCTCGCGGGCTACTGGATCGTCGATGTCGAGAGCACGGAGCGGGCGTACGAGATCGCCGCGCAGGCTTCCGCGGCTCCCGGCAAGGGCGGCGTCCCGCTCAACATGCCAATCGAGGTGCGCGAGGTGATGAGCGCGCCGCCCGTGGAAGTGTGACGACTCCTTCCCTCACTTCGGAGAACGAGAACCTGCTGCGCGAGCTCGCGCCGCAGGTTCTCGGTTCGATGATGCGGCGCTACGGCGACTTCGCCGCGGCCGAGGACGCAGTCCAGGAAGCGCTGATCGCAGCAGCGGCTCAGTGGCCGGTCGAAGGCGTGCCGAACAATCCGCGCGGATGGCTGATCCACGTCGCGATCCGCCGCATGACCGATCACCTGCGCGCGGAGCTGGCGCGAAAACGCCGCGAAGCGATCGTGGTGATGCAGGACGAGCAAACCGCGCCTGCTGCCGATACCGCGATGGACGCGGATCAGGACGACACGCTGATCCTCCTGTTCATGTGCTGCCATCCCGCGCTCACGCGTGCCTCGGCGATCGCACTCACGCTGCGCGCGGTCGGTGGCCTGACGACGATCGAAATCGCGCGTGCGTTTCTCGTCCCCGAGGCGACGATGGCGCAGCGGATCAGCCGCGCGAAGCAGCGTATCAAGTCGTCCGGCGTTCCGTTCACGATGCCCAGCGGCGCGGAGCTGGCGGAGCGACTCAGCGCGGTGCTGCACGTGCTCTATCTGATTTTCAACGAGGGATACACCAGCAGTGACGGCCCTGACCTGCAGCGCACCGATTTGTCGGACGAGGCGATTCGTCTGACGCGCGCGGTGCATCATCTCCTTCCGGACGATCCGGAAATCGCGGGACTGCTCGCGCTGATGCTGCTGACGGATGCGCGTCGCGCGGCTCGCACCGGCGCGGATGGAGAGTTGATTCCGCTGGCGGAGCAGGATCGGACGAAGTGGAATCGGCGCGCGATCGAGGAAGGCATCGCGTTGCTCACGGAAGTGCTTCCGCGCGGCGCGGTCGGTCCGTATCAGGTGCAGGCGGCCATCGCGGCCGTCCACGACGAAGCAGCGCACGTCGAGGACATGGACTGGCCGCAGATCCTCGGACTGTACGGACTGCTCGAGCGGATGTCCGAGAATCCGATGGTGACGCTCAACCTCGCGATTGCACGGGCGATGGTGCACGGACCTGCGTCCGGGCTCGAGTTGCTCGCGACGCTCGAAGAGCGACTCGCCGGCCATCACCGCCTGAATGCCGTGCGTGCGCATTTCCTCGAGATGTCCGGCGATCTCGCCGGCGCGATCGCGGAGTACCGCGTTGCCGCCGCGCGAACGACGAGCATTCCCGAGCAGCAATACCTTCTGACGCGCGCCGCGCGGTTGGGGGCGGGCTAAAGCCGCGCCCTACGTTTTAAACTGAAGACACATGCAGCTCCCGGATGAAATCGTCGGCGCGTTCTTCCGGCACGTGGGCGCGGGGCGGATCGACGAAGCGCGCGCGATGCTCGCCGCCGAGCCGCGACTCGTGAACGCGGTCGGTCCGCATCCGTTCTGGGGCGGCCGTCCGCAGGCGCTGCACGTCGCGGTCGAAGGCGGACGGCGCGATCTCTTCGATCTCCTGCTGGAGCATGGCGCGGACGTCAGCGGAAACAACGACCAGTACGATCACTGGTCGCCGCTGATGATCGCGATCAATCGCGCAAACACGGAGATGTGCGACGAGCTCCTCCGCCGCGGCGCGCGAATCGGATTGCTCGAAGCGCTGATGTTGGCGGATGACGCGCGAGTCGAGGAGCTCCTCGGTGCAGGCAAACTGCCCGACATCGCACCGAACGGTGGATCACTCCTCGCGTTCGCCCGTACGCCTTTCGCCATCGATCGGCTGATTGCGCTCGGTGCGAGTGCGGACATGAAGGATCGCTGGGGCTCCACCCCGATCGACGCGATGAGCCGCCTCGGAAAGCGCGGTCAACCACTCGTGCGACACATGATCGCGCGCGGCGTGCCGGCGGGGCCGGTGGAGTATGCGCGTCTTGGCGACATGGAGACGCTGGCGCGTCTGGTCGCAGAGGACGCGGCGGTGGCGCGTCTCGATTCGGTCATGATGGGCGCCGTCGATTTCGAGCATCACGAGCTCGTCGAATGGTTGCTCGAACGAGGCGGCAACGCGAACGCGCGTGCGCAATCGCAATCGCGTCAAACCGCATTGCACTCAGCGGCGTGGAACGGCGATCTGCGCATGGTCCGGCTGCTCGTCGCGGCCGGCGCGGACTCGGCCGCGTGCGACGAGCAATACAACGCGACGCCCCTCGGATGGGCGGAGACGTCGATCGAAGTTTCAAACAACCCGAAGTGCGCCGAGGTCGCTGCCTACTTACGGGGCGTTTCCGACGACAACTGATCGCGCACGCTCTCGTCCCACGACGTCGACTGGATCTCTTCCACCTTCCCGCCGACGAAGAGAATGAGCCCATCCATCTTCCTCATGGTATCGGTGACGTAGCTCCACTCTTCGATCGACACGCCGTCGTAGCGGAGACGCGCGGTCCGCCGCTCGGGCGGGCCCATGATTCTCTCCACTTCGATGAAGGTCAGTCCGAGGCGGACTTTGTTCAGGCGCGTGCGATTCTTCTCCGCGCGTCGTTCGACAGTCGTGCTGCATCCGAGGAGCATCAGCAGCCCGAGAACGGCGATCGCCCGTTTCGGAATCAGAACCATCCGTCACCCGCGGGATTGAGCATCGTGCGGAAGAGACTCGCGTGGATCGCCTCGCTCTGCGTCGCGCGATCGAGTCCGCCGCGGACGACGACGTAGCGCATCGGAAGCTCGGTCGGATGGAACTGCGAGTGATACGACAGCCAGTCGCGCGAGCCGCCGAGGGATGGATTCGCGGATGAGTCGAGCATCACGACGTACACCGCGTTCGCGTCGACGTGCTGGATGCGTCCGGCCTCGACTTCATTCGCCAGCGCGCGTTGCACATCGAGATCGTTGATCTCGCCGCCCGGCATCACGAGCGTCCGCGACGACGCGCGGATGCCGAAGGAGCGAACTCCGTAGCGATCGAGATCCTGCATAGACGAGTCGCGACGCGTCGTCAGCGTGACCGGCTTCATGTCGTCGTCGGACCAATTGCCGGCGAAGAGGACGTGCAGCGAGGGATCCTCGAGCACCGCGCCGCCGTGAAAAAGAACATCGCCGACTGCAGCGCCGCCACGATAGACGTGCACGCGGCCGCCGTCATCGTCGCGGACCATGTCCGCCGGCCAGCTCACTTCCGGCAGTGCGGACGCGGAGTCGTCGGCGATCGATTCGTCGTCCGATGAGGTTCCGGGTGTCAACGCCGAAGTGGGGAACGTGATGTCGAGCACGGGATGGACCTCGATGCCGTTCGGCGCGACGCCGGTCTGGCCGTGGAGGTAATCCCAGAAGCCGACGCCTTTGATGGTCACCGAAGTGCTGGTGGTTTTGAACGACGTCGTGGCGGTGAACCGCGAGTCGAACTGCTGCCGCGCGCGAGAGATGCCGGTGCCGAACGGGCTGCCCGCGCCGACGCAGTTGCTGGCCGGGAGCTCGATGATCATCGTGCGGCCCGCGCTGTCCTTGATGACCAGGTGATAGTCGGAGTCGCTCTCGCGCACGTACTTCGTGAGCGTGCCGCTCAGCCGGTACTGCGTGGTCTCGCGCGGCGAGACGCGTCCGTTCGACGGCAGCGAGCTCGGGCGGGTCGACTGGTGGAAGTTGTAGATCGTCGAGGAGATGTAGGAACTGAGATTCACCGACGGGGCCTGCGGATCGGTGCCGGTCTTCACGGACCAGCGCTCGACGCCGCACGCGGCATGAAGCTCGGAAACGGCGAACAGCGCGACGGCAACGAGAGAGAGGAACGATCGCATGCGAACACCTCCTGATGCGCCAGAAGGATAGAGCATGTGAGTCGAATGTGGAGTGCGGCGACGCTAGTCGCCGCTGTCCTTTGCGGCAGCGTCGAGCTGCCGCGGGCGGGGGCCGCAGCTCGACGTTGCGGCGATGGAAAGCGGCAGCATCGCTTCGCTATGCTGCCGCACTCCACATATGAAACGTCAGTAACGGTCTTTATCGCGATCGATGTCGTCGTTCTCGAGGTCGTCCTTGAGCTTTCCGTACGACTCCTGGAGATTGCCCTTCAGACGGTCGACTTTTCCCTCGAGCTCGGTGCTGCGATCGCCCGTGAGCGCGCCGAAGCCTTCCTTCACCGCACCTTTGGCCTGATCGAGCTTGCCTTCCAGTTCATGTTCTTTTCCGGTTGCCATGGTTTCCTCCGTTTTGGTCGTGGTCGTTTCGACCGGAAGACGTCATCGCAACGATCGTTCCGCTTTAGGTCTCAACGAACAGCTCGGTCCAACTCGCTACTCGACGTCCTTGCCACGTCGGTCCTTCACGGACGAACTTCCATTCAGGATTTCTCGCGATATCGCGGAGGGCCGCGAGGACTTCACGGAACGTGGAGACGTTCTCGTCGGCGCACTCGAAGTAGTTGACGAAGTCGTACTCGCCGGCGGGCGCGGGCTCCGACGCGCTTTTGTACGTGCGGCGCATGAGGCATTCGATTCCGGCGGCGGCCGCGAGCACATGTCCTTCGTTGCGCATGCGGCCGGAGTCGTCGTAGCGCGGCAGAAAGTAGGTGTGGCGCTCCATCCAATCCTTCTGCCACCACTCCGCGGTCTTGCTCATCGGAACGAGAAACGCGTTGGGCATCGCCGTTCCGGGTTGTTGCAGGACCTGATTCGCGTAGGCGAAGTTGTGCATCAGGTTGCCGGTGAAATTCGTCGGGCGCACGACGCCGGTGAGGACGCGTGATGCTTCGAGCGCACTGGAGAACTGCGTGACGCGGTCGGCCGTGTCGGAAGCGACGTGGATGATCGCGTGGGCGCGAAGGAGATCATCGTCCTCGATGTCGGTAGCGCTCGAGCCGACGCGGCGCAGGTACGCGATCGTGTGCGGCCCGGCATCGGCATCGAACTCGTTCCGCAGCCCGAGACGCTCGACCAGCGCGGGGACATCGACGTTGTGTGTGCTCGAGCTCAGACAAATGTAGGCGCCGTGACGGGTGACATCGCTCATGGCCTTGCAAGATAGGTGCGCCCCTGCGATGTGTCCAATGCATAGAGTTTCTGAATGCCATCCGCTAAGCTGATGACGCAATGGAGCTCGATCAGGTCGAGACGTTTCTGGTGATCGTGCGGCGCGGCGGCTTCACGCGCGCGTCGTCGAGTCTGCATCTGTCGCAGCCCGCGATCAGCCGGCGCATTCATCTCCTCGAGCACGAATTGGGCGCGCCGCTGTTCGAGCGCATTCCGAGCGGCGTGATCCTCACGGACGCGGGCCGCGCGTTTCTCCCGCACGCGGAAGCACTGCTCGCGTCGATGCGCGACGGAGTGGAGGCGGTGCACGCGCTGAAGGGCACGAGCAGCGGCGCGCTCACGCTGGCGATCGTCGGGACGCTGGCCAGCACCACGCTCACCGAACGCCTGCGGCGTTTTCGCGAAGCGCATCCCGCGGTCGATCTGCGCATTCGAACGGCGCTCAGCTCGGATGTCAGCGCGCTGGTCCGCCGCGGCGACGCAACGCTGGGCCTGCGCTACGAAACGGATCCGCATCGGGACCTCGTGTCGAAGACGGTGCACGAGGAAGCGATGGTGCCGGTGTGCTCGTCGCGGCATCGCCTCGCGCGCTCGCGGCGCGTCGAGCCCTCGTCGCTCGCCGGCGAGCGCTGGATCGCGTTCCCCTCACGCGCCGGCGCCACGCGCGAGCCCTACTCCTCGGCGCTCGAGCATCGGCTCGCCGCGTGCGGCCTGAGCGCCTCGGAAGTCGTTCCGATCGACAGCCTGACCGCGCAGAAGCGGATGGTGGAAGCGGGCTTCGGCCTCGCGCTGCTGCCGGCGAGCAGCGTCGCGGAGGAGGTTCGTTCGGGCTCGCTTCGCGTGCTGCGCGTGGCGGCGATGCGGACGACGATTCCGGTCGTGCTGATCCATCGCCGCAACGCGTTTCAGAGCGGCGCGACGCAGGCGCTCACCGCGATTCTCACCGCGTGGCCGAAGCGGTGAATGTCGTTGTGGAGTGCGGAGGCAGCGCCTCCGCTTTCCTATTCGCGTGTTCGAAAGCGGAGGCGTTGCCTCCGCACTCCACATCGCGTGAACCTTTCGCCCTTTTTGCCGACTCTTGAGGTGTATGCAGATCGAAAACGATCGCCGGATGCTGGAAGACGAACTGCTGGTGACCCGCTGTCAGCTCGGGGAACGAGAGGCGTTCGACGACCTGATCGCCCGGTGGCACGAGCCGCTGTGGAGGTACGCCCGCAGACTCACCGGCGATGACGACGCTGCGGCGGAGACCGTGCAGGAAGTCTGGCTGCGGGTGCTGCGCGGCATCGCGCGGCTTCGGGTGCAGATGAGTTTCCGCGCGTGGATGTTCGGCATCGCGCGTCGCGTCGTGATGGATCGTCTGCGCGTTGCGTATGCCGAACCGTCCGTCGACTCGGTCGATCTCTCGACGATTCCCGACGAGCAGGACTCGTTCGACGTCGAGCACGACCTCAGCGTCATGCACGAAGAGCTGGCGCGGCTGCCTGTGACCGAGCGCGACGTGTTGGTGCTCTTCTACTTGCAGGAATTGACGCTCATCGAATTGGCGGACGTGCTCGCGGTTCCAATCGGAACGGTGAAGTCCCGCCTGTTTCGCGCCCGGCATCTGTTACGCCGGAATCTCATCGACAAAGGAGTGCGCTCATGAACGAAGTCCCCGCGGTGTCCGTCCAGGAAATGCAGCGTTTGCTGTCTGCCGAGTTGTCGTTGCGCTCGCGCGTCGGATACACGGCCCTGCTGCTGTTGGCGTTGGCCATGACCATCGTCGTTGCGTCGCTGTGGCTCACCGAGCCGACGCTCGTGCCGCGAACGCAGATCGCGTTTGCGGTGATGATCGCGATCGGTCTGTCATGGGTCGCATACGCAGTGTGGGTGCTGGCGCGCCGCCGCGTGCTGCTCGCCGGCCATCGAGTCCTCTCAGCGCGCATGGCCGTGGTCTTCAGCGCGTTGTTCGTCATCGGATTTGTCGCGATCGGACTGTCGGACCACGAACAGCGAGCGGCATTCACCGCGGCCGGACTCGGTGTCTTCATGCTCGCGGCAGCCGTCGGTCTGCTGATCCGCGCGCGAAGGCAATTCGCGCGACTCCTCGAACGGCGACGCGTCCTCGAGCTCGAGCTCGGGAGGATGTCATGAAGGCGATCGCGATTCTCGTGACGGTGATGCTGTGGGGCTTCGGCGCGCATGCCGCGGACTTCACTTCACGCACGATTGCCGCCGAGGATCGCGCGTCACTGATCGTCACCGAGGGGACCGTTCGTGTGCCGGAGAGCAGAACCGGAGCAGCGTCGGACTCGATCGAGCTCGCGGTCGTGCGCATCGCGCGTTCCACAACTCCGAGCGCGTCGGCGCACGTGATTCTCGCGGGAGGTCCCGGCGACTCGGGCGTGTCGCTCGTTCTCGGCCTCGCTCGCCGCGGAGGAGCGCCGCTGCTCGACATGTTCGACGGCGACATCGTCGGCATCGACCAGCGCGGTACCGGCGCGTCGGTGCCGAATCTCCGCGCTCCGCGAGCCTACGGTCTGCCGCTCGACCAGCCCGGCACGCCGCAGGCGTGGCTGCCGTTGATCGAAAAGACCTCACGCGAGGTCGCGGCAGAATTCTCCGGCCGAGGCATTCATCTCGAGTCGTACAACACGCGCGAAAGCGCGGATGACATCGACGCCGTGCGTCGCGCCCTCGGATACGAGCGCATCACGCTCTGGGGCCGGAGCTACGGCTCGCATCTCGCGCTGGCGACGCTGCGCCGTCACGCGAAAACGATCGAGCGCGTGATCCTCGCGAATCCCGAAGGCCCCGATCACACGTTCAAGCTTCCCTCGGAAGTCGACGCGGTGCTGGAGCGGATGGACGAGCTGGTGGCCATGGATCTCCTCCCGTTGATGAGAGACGTCCTCGGCCGACTGGAACGCGCGCCTGTTCATGTCGAAGTGCCTCATCCCCTCACGAGCCAGCCCGTGCGCGTCGGCATCGGCAGATTCGATCTCCAGTGGCTGACCGCGCAGGCACTCGGCGACCCGCGCACGGCGGGAACGATTCCCGTCGCCTATCTCGAAATGTCCAAAGGCGATTTCCACCGCGTTGCGCAGCTCGTCATCGTGCAGCGGTCGCGAATGGGTGGGGAGACGGCGATGAAGCAGATGATGGATCTCTCGTCCGGAGCGACGGCCGCGCGGCGGACACGCATCGAACGTGAAGCCGTGCGTTCATTGCTTGGCAATGCGATCAATTTTCCGCTGATGTCGTTGGGCAACGCGTGGGGCAATCCCGATCTCGGCGACGAGTTTCGGCAACCGGTCCGCAGCGACGTACCCGTGCTCATCCTCGCCGGCGATCTCGATCCGCGAACACCGGTCGAGAACGGTCGCGACATCGTGAAGCATCTTCCGAACGGACACCTGGTCGTGCTCGAAAACGCCGGCCACCAGTTCGACCTCTTCGGATCGCCGCAGATCCGTGAGCTTCTCGAGCAATTCCTTCACGGGCGGAAGGTAACGACGCGCCGACTGGAAGTGCCGGCGCCGCGATTCACTTCACCAGGTTGATGCCGAACAGGCGCACGCCGGATTCGGTGCGCGGCCGATGACTGCTGCCCGGTGCGAAGTGAACGTACGTTCCGGCGCCGAACCGCTGGTCTCCCTCGATCACCTCGCCGCTGACGACGTAAAACTCTTCGCCCGTCGGATGCTCGTCGACGTACGGCCATTCGCTGTTCGGCTCCATGTCCACCACCCAGACGCGCACGTCGCTGGTGCTGGGAAGATCGCGGCGAATGCAGCCCGGCCCGACTTCGATCGGCTGCGCGTCATCGAGAAGGAGTGCCTGCAGTGGAGAAACGCTCATGGACGCAGATGGTACGTCACACGCCTTCGCGCGCGTGAAACACTGCTCGGCTAATTCGCTTTCGTCGGTTGAGCGGTCGTTTGCGTGGTCGGATCTTCCGGCGGTGGCGGCGCCGGGACGCCGATCGGCGGAGAGATTCGCGAAGCCACACGGACGACGAAACGTTTGATGCTCTGCAGGACGCTGGTCGACGAGCCCGAAGGCCGGGTCGCGCCTGCGACCGGCGTCGTCGACAGCAAGAAAACGAGAGCTACGGCGGCGAGGCCGCGAACGATGTTGCGCATACACCCTCCCTGAGGGACAAGGTGACGCGCGGCGCAAAATCGTGAGTCCTCGGAGAGATTTTTCTACCGCAACGGCGTGAAGACGCTCGTCGGGTGGGTCGGAAGCTCCTCCAGGTAGTCGCGGACATGCCGAATGATGCGGGGCTCGATCGCTCCAGCCTCAATCGCTTCACGGAGGTACGCCAATGCGATTTTCGCGTTGTGCATCATGCCTTCGGATGTGAAGCTCACCACGACGTTTCGCAGGAGCTCCGGCACCTCGGCGGGTCTGCCCGCAAGTAGCAGCGCTTCTGCCAGTTCCAAACGCGCGATAGCAGCGTCGTTCACCACTCCTAGAGCCTCGAACGCTCGTCGCGACTCATCGATGCGCTCAATCGCGCCTTCCAGATCGCCCATCGCCATCAGCAGCACGCCGAGAGACCAGTTCGTCCGCACACGCTCGGTGTCGAATCCCAGCTCGTCCCACAGCGTGAGCGCCTCGAAAAAGTGCGCCTCTGCCTTCTCGTACTGGCCTAATTCGATGTAGCAATTGCCCGCCGTCTGGCGGGCGCGCGCAAGATGCAGTCGATCCCCCGTACGTCTCGCTTCCTCGGCGAGTGCGTCGAGAACGTCGGCGGCAGAGCGGAAGTCCCGCTGCATGAACAACACGCCACCTTCGACGAGACGTGCGGCCACAGATCGCGCGATGTCGCCGAACGAATCAAAGACGCGCGCTGCATGTTTTGCTTCGGACATCGCTTCATCGAAGCGATGTCCTTCCACGCAGATGTTTGCGCGGACCAGCGACACACGCGCGTTTTCCCAATCGGTCGCGTGCGGGTCAACATCGAATGCCTCGTCGGCGCGGCGCAGCTCCTCTTCTGCTTCGCGATACCGTCCGATGATGAACAACACCTTCCCGCGCTCGAGCCGCGCAAAACCGAGAAGCGACATCGTCCGAAGCTCGTGGGCGTCCGAGAGTTTTCCGGCGATCGTCACGGCTGCGGTTGCGACCGCGAGTGCGAACTGTGGTTGCCGCTCGCGCAGTGTCTCCACGGCCGAAGTAAGCAGGGCGACAATAGCCGACGTTCGATAGGCCGGATCGCGCTCGACGTCTGCTGCGGTGAACGCCGCCATCGATATCAGCAGTGGTTCGAGTTGCACCTGCGCCGCGGCGCGTTCCTCATCGAGCTTTGCGGCGAGCTCGCGTAGTGCTCCGATATCTCCGGGCGGCAGCATTTCCTCCGCCAAGTCCCACGGCTCGCGAGTGCGGAGTGCGTCTTCGAAACGCTGCCAGTCGTCTTCGTCCCATTCCTTCATGGTTGCGCCCTGGTGATCCGACAATAAATCTCCCGCGCGCGTTTCCGGCAACTGCTGAGGAGTTGCATTACATACGCGGGACTGGTGTCGAGGTGCTCGGCGATCTCGCGCGGTTTCTCTTCGTTCAGGTAGTAGCGGCGCAGGGTCTCGCGGCACTTCGGTCCGAGCTGTGCCAGTGTCGCGCCGATGCTGAGATTCGTCGACCAGCGCTCCAGATCTGCGGCGGTGCTCTCGTCCGCGGTGCCATCGTGCTCGGCCAACAGGGGCGATTCATGGCGGCGTTTGCGCCAGTAATGGCGGGCCGCGTTCTGCATTGCGCCGAGGAGGAACGCGCGCATGTCGTCGACCTGCGGACGCCGCTCCAGCAGTGAAGCAAAGATGTCGTGTACGAGCGACTCGACGTCCTCGGGAGGAATGCCATAGCGGTGCCGCGCCGTGACGCACAGCAGCGGCGCGTGCGCGCGGTAAAGCGCTTCGAGCATCTGCGCCGCAGATGGCTCCTGGTCCTGAGTCGACACGAGTAATTTCCACGGCCGATAGGGCCGCGGGACCGAGAATAGCGAAAGGCGCCTGGTTGCGCTACGCGTGGGGTCGAGATGGCCGAGCATGACGTTCGGCCCGAGGATCGAAAGATCGGGATCGAGATCGAAAAGATCGGCAGCCGTGATGTACAGCCCGGTGAGGCTGCGCGCCGCGGCGACGATCAGGCGCATGCGGCTCGGCGTCGCCTCGCTCTTGCCATACCACAGCCGGTGCAGGTGCACGCGGCTGATCGGGCGGACGCGGAGGAGCGGCGCGAGACGCCGCGCCCGGGCCTCGACGCGGGTTGGACCGAGTTTCATGAGGCGGAAGAACGCGCCGAGGCGTGTCAATGCGTCATTGCGCGAGTGCACCTGTCAAGGAGTGACGCCCGGCCGGAACTCCCTACCTGCCGCTTTCCGATTCCCGAGACACATATGTAACGGTACTCTCTCGTAGCCTGCGTCCGTGCGCTTGAAATTCGATTCTCTGTTGGAGCGTGCACGGCGCCGCGATCGGGAACAGTCTGCCGCGGGCGTGGCGATGCGCGCGCTGACGACGCAGCCATATGCGAATTGGCGAGCATGGCTCGGCGCGCACCCGGTTTACGCCACTTCGGCGATGGTCGTCGCACTAACCAAGGCGGCCAGGAACGCGGGCGAAGACGCGTTGTCGATCCTTGACGCCGCCGAGTCGATCGCCTCAATGCTGCGCGACGATTACGATGGACCGTACGCACGCTATGTGGTGTGGAGCGCACGTGGCGCGGTGTTGCGTGAATGGAAGCGCTACAGCGAGGCGCTGATTGCATTTGATCGGGCCGGCGCTGAGCTCGACGATGCGCCGGAGGCGTTCGCTGCGCCGTTCCGCGCCGACCTCGCTTTGGATCGCGCGGCACTGCTGATGGAGATGGGCGATCCGACCGCGGCGCGACAAAGCGCCTGGGCGGCTGCCGAATGGTATGCCGCGACAGGCGAACGTGCAGGTCTGGTGCGCATCACGATGATCGTCGTGGCGACGGACGCGCACCTGGCGACTGATGAAGCATGATTCTTCGAACCGAAACGGTTTCGCCGGCAGGAGCGTCAGGCGTCCAGCGCGAATGATCGCGAGAGCGTATGAGAACCGACTCGATCAATTTCGTGTCCGCGAAGGAATTGATATCGGTCGGTGGGCAAGCGAGGCCGGTCTCCGACGGACACAGCTCAACAAATACCGATCAGAATTTGATCAGCCAGGGGCGAAGGTTCTCGCGAAACTCGTCAGATCTGCAAGCCGAATTCTCGGAAGGCGAGTCGAGGCCTCAGAGCTATATGACCTGGGCGAGACGGAACCGCTCGGTCAGCAACGACAGTTTCGATGGAGCTCGGAATGCAAAAAGGTGTTTGACAGCCGGCTGGACCAGCTACTTCGCCGAATTGGTCTGCCGCCGTCCACGCTCGCCCGGAAGGCTGCAATGTCCACGAACACGTTGCTGCGACTTCGTGCGCTGCATGCGACTCCCATGGTCTCGACTGTCCGTCAGTTCGTCGTGGCATTGCGGCGCATGGGCTTCGATGTGAGGGCGCCCGACATCATCGACGTCGGCGAAGAGTAACGTTCAAGTGACTACGCGTCTTCAGCGCTGGCTCGATTCGCGAGGATTCACTTCGGCGCAGCTCGAGCGAGCGACAGGAATCCCACGACAGAGCATGACCAAGATCAGAAGCGGTGCAGACGTGCGCCAGAAGACGATGGCCCGCATTCTTCAAGGCGCCCGAGCTCTTGCAGGGCGGCACGTGAAGATTGAGGAGCTGTTCGACTTCGACACTCTTGAGAGTCGGTGAGATTTCATGAACCGGAATGCCTACTATTCGCTGCGTTGACAGCGTCCGGATCGCATGCTTTCATGACCGCCGTCCTTCCGGAAGCGCATACTGTCAGCGCGCGGAACCGGTGCAGAGAGGGCAGGAGGATTGATTGCAATTCCGAATCACCGGTTTGTCGATGGTGGCGCTCGCACTTTGCGCGGCCTGGCCGACAACCGTGGCTGCATGCAGCATCCAGGTCGAAGATCTCACCAACTATTCGCTCATTACGGGAACGACGCTTGAGGACGTTCGTCATCCCTTCCGGTTCCGCGCGACCGCTTCGGGAGACGTTCGGCCTGGACAGATTTCCATGTACACCAGTACCCTCCCAGGCGGTTCCTGGTCACTGATCAACTCCGTGGAATCGCAGACCGACACTTCTAAGACGGTCTTCTTCTTCTGCCCGGGAGCACAGCCATTTCAGGTCATCGCCGAGGCGGTCTGTTCAGATGGCAACGGAACCTATCATCAGTTGCCAATCGAATATACGAACCAACAACCTCACGTCAGCATCACAGATATCCAACGGGTGGCGGCCGGTCGATACCAGATCAGCCAGACCTTCGGCTTGTATGGCGGCCAGCGCGAAACCTATCGGTCGTGGAACGTTTATGCCCGCTTGGCGGAGAACGTGTACGCCGAGGAGCCGGTGAGGTATTCGACCAGCACCGTCAATGCCGGCCCGGGCGACAAGGTTGAGGTGTATGTCATTGCCTGCGGAACCGGTCCGGCCGCCTCCGACATTGCATTCACCCCTCCGCCTCCAACGATCACGGTGGAGGCCGTGGACGGCAACGGCCAACGTGCGGTCGCCTTGGAAGCCGCCGAAAAGCCGCTCGAGGTGAAAGTGACCTCCTCCGATCCTTTGATCACTGCCGGAGCTTCCTTCGAGGTGATCTCCGTTCCTCCGGGAGCCACCGGCTACAGTGTGAGTGGCAGCGGCGTTGCCGCCGACGGCACCGCCACCGCGGTGATGGTCGTCGGCGACAAGGCCGGCCCCTATGTGGTCCGAGTAACAGGAAACGGTCCCGGCGCCACGTCAATATCCGAGGCCATCTTCACCACGACCGCGGTGATTCCAACGAAGGTCGCGATCGTGAAGGACACAGCCGATCTCGCGGACCTGGCACCCGCGTACGCCGTTTCGTCCTCGGACCGCACGACGTTCTACTCGATCGGCCTTGACGAGGCGGGACAGAAGATTGGTCCGATGAAGTGCACGTGGTTCACTTCGGCCAAGGGGAAGCCGGCCACCAAAGGACAGGGAGCCATCCTGCCGCCCGTGGAAGGCGTGCCGTTCTGCAGGTTCGAGCCGACGAAGCCAGGGAAGCTCAACCTGAACGCCACGTCCGCGCTGAAAGGGGTGAGCGATGGAGTCGCCGACCTGTTCGTGACGAGTCTCTACGTGAGCGTGCAGAACATGTTCGACCCCGATGCTCCGGTCGACGACTCCGCGAAGTTCGTGCCGGGCATGTATCTGGACGGAACCAACGTTGCTCTGGATGTCATGGAGACCACCGGCCAGTTCATCTCCCTGCACCTCGTTACCGGAGACGCGAAGGGAAAGGCGACGTTCACCGTCGACTCGACGAACTACCCTGGCATCGCCATGAACTACCCGCTGAACGGCGATGCCACCGAGGACATGCAGTTCGTGAACGGCCAGCAAAGCATGACCGTTGATTTCAATACGACCACGGGTGACACCTGGACGACGCTCCTCATTCGCGACTTCGGGGCGTCGGGAACGGTCAAGGTTTCGATCCAATCGGGGAAGACGACCTACGCGCTGAAGCCGCTGCGGTTACCGGTGGATGGAGATGGGAATGGGCTACCGGATGCGGGTTGGAGAGTGGGAGCGGAACTTACACCCGTCACCAGCACCGTTACATTTGACGAGGATCTGGATACGGAGCCATTCGGGGCGGGCGCTCCGTTCGAGGGAACTCTAGGTGACGGCCTCACGGCATTCGAGGAGTACCGAGGGTTCTTGGTCGTCGATACCTTTCAACGCCTTGATCCTAGCATCAAAGATCTCTTCTTCGTCGCCGACCCAGAAACGCTGATAACACCCTTCAACGGCATTGCCGTCATCGATACTATGCCTCAAGATACACACTTTCTGAATATGAGCGAGGCGGCAATGGCCAAGCACCTCGACCCGGCGAAGAACAATGTGCGGCCGATTATTAACCCGAATCGCGCAGGTATACCAGGCGCCTCTGAACAGCGGGCAATTCGCATTCGCATGCGGGCGAATGCGCCCTTGTTTCATGAGGACTCGACTGGGCAAGACTACCCTGGCCATTTCGTGGCCCTTGGATACACATGGCGCGATGGTGAAGACCTCACAACGATTCATGAACTTTCTTCAATCGGCCTATCGACTCCGAATGGCACCCTTGCCGTGGATGTTTATCCGCAGGGCTTCAACAACTTCGCCGTCCATTTCGGGCAAAACGGCGCCTCGGACGCGATCGTTGACCCTTACGGGGATCCGATTGTTCCATGTGTGAACGAGATGACGGATGTTCATTGCGTTGTCGTCGATATATCACGACAAGTGCTCAGACGTCCATATCAAGAGCCGCAACTGTTCGCAGTAGCTAGCGGTGACGATTACTATACAAAGGTCGGCTGGGTGGACTGCCCCCTGTTTCTGCCGACGGCCGCGATTATCATGAGTTCGACTCAATTTAGGCAAGCACACACCACAGTGCTGGGCCACGAACTTGGCCACGCCCTTCTGCTGTCGCATCAGAACGCTTTGTGTAGCAATATCATGTTTACGGTCGTCTTTCAGACGGAATTAGGGCCAATCCGACATACAACTGCCGACGTGTTGCCTCTTCCAAGCAACTTCGACAATTCTGACATACAAGGCATGCGGCTACATGCGAATCACTAGGAGCCAAAGGATGAAATCGCTTCGAACCGCCCTGATTTCCGCCCTGATCACTACGCTCACCGTGAACACTGTCGCAGCACAGCTCGTAACTCAATTGCGCGTGTCAATCGATACGTTCGCGATTCGCACAATCGACGACGAGACACCGAGTCGCGTCATCTTTGTGGGTTCACAGGTCAAGGGAGAGGTGGCACTCGTAGCTGCACTCCTTCCGGGTCAGAACAAGGCACCCGTGTCACGTGTGCTCCCCTCAGAAGAGTGGTGGAACCACGTCAGCGTAGAACTCAAGCGCAAAGGCGGAGACATTATATTCGTTCATCCGGAATGGGTATCGTCAGACGCTCGCCAAACACTCCGTGCCGGTGATCGCCTGTCCGCGAAGTTCGTACTTGGCGATCTCCATCCAGGCGAATATCGGCTGAGCGTTAGCCTCGGCGCTCTTCATTCCGAGGCCGAATGGTTTCTGGTCAGCAATGGTGCCGAAAGCGACGATCTGCGCCGCGAGTTCGCACGTTATAACGTGGACCACAGCCGTGATAGGGAGGCGCTACGAAAGAACCTCCTCGCGCTAGCCGCAGCCGATCCTTTAAACGCCAGCCCGTGGATTCGTCTTGGCGACATCGCACTGCCCGACGGATCAGTCGAACAGATCCGTGGCTACTACGACCGTGCGACACAGGTTCTCGAGGAGCGGCGACGGAAGTTCGCGGCCGAAGGTCGCCGAGACCTCGTTGCTGCGATCGAAGGACAGCGCGCCATGATCTTCGCTGTGCGGGAACTGGTTCCTCACTATGTGAAGAACCGGAGCACACTCGTCCTCCATGCAGACGTGCTCGGTGGCCGCAGGTACATTCTGCGAGAGCGCGCAAGCGGGAAAGTGATTCGCACCATCTCCTCAAACGATCCCGGCGCGCGGAAATGACCCGGTTATTCTCAAATAGAGAACGCGAGTTATGCGCATGCCTCTCAGTGTGCTGCTTTTTGTCTTGGTGCCCGCCACGGCCGTGGCGGCGGACTTGCTGGTGAAAGCTGAGCACCACTACGTCACGCGCGAATCGGACAGGGCGCCGATGCCCGTCGTCTTCATCGACGAACACCTCATCGCGAAAGTGAAGCTCGACGTGTACTCAGTGCCGGAGATGCTTACCACCGGAAAATCCCTGAAGGAGCTTCGGGCGCTGAATGAGAACTCATGGCTCGGGGCTGTTCGATGGGCACTGACGGATTCCGAGAGTCGCGAGATCGCACTCGCACGGCCGCTGATTCTCAATTCAACGATTCGACGGCGTGGGCCAAATGCTGCTCTCGCGAAAGATCGCGATGCGACGGTTGAGTGCACGACCTTCGAGGCCCGGCTGGACTTTGGTCCGCTGCCGTCCGGTGATTACAAACTCTCCGCCACTGTCTACGGGCTCAAGTCCTCCTTCCCCGTGTTCGTGCGAACGGGCCAGGAGCTGGAGGTACGCGACACATTCCTCGACTTGAAGGCGAAACGCGCTTCTTCGTACGCTGAATACCGCGAGTATCAACTCGAACGACATCGGCTGAACCCGGAGTTGCTCGACCCCGTTTTTCATCTCATCGATCGTGCTCTGGTGGAGAGCACGCTCCACGAAACGCAGACGCTCTTTGTCGTTGTCTTGGAAAAGATGCGGCAGCGGCGCGAGGCCGCCAAAGAGCCAAAGATGATCGAATTCTTCGACATGCGTCTGCGCGATTTGGCCGAGGCCCAACGAGCGCTTCCGGAGTATTTTGAAAAGCGACCTGTGTGGATGATGGTGCGCGATGCGCGCGGCAGGTACTCCATCAAGGATCGAAAAAGCGGCGCCATCGTACGAGAGCTCGGACCAGGAGGAACTGACAGGAATCGGTAAGGTGGTGGCTGCCCGTAGTGCTGCCCTGCCGATGCCGCTCGTTCGCCGAGCACGCTACGCGATTGAGAGGACGATCGTTGCATCGGCGGACGCAAAAAATAGTCCTAAGAGTTTTGTTTCGGCTCTACGCATGCGTCGTCTGGATCTCGTTAGGTCACACGGCTTCGCGCAGCACCAGGTCCACCGCCTCGCGCTCGCGCGTGAAACGCAGCTCACGCACCGGCAGGATCGTGGCGAGACGTTCGAGGATTTCGAGCGTGAACGAGAGCGCGGTCTCGTCATAGAAGAGCGGGAACGTACAGCCGAAGAGACTCGCTACGGCCACCGGTCGCGGCAGCGAGCGGATCTCATTGGTCGGGGCCTGCACCAGCAGATAGACGTCCGCGAGGGGGATGCGCGTCGCGAGCGACAATTCCGCCTCGCCGTGCCACGGCGTGCCGTACATCCAGAACGCGCCGTCTTCTTCGCGCACGATCACGCGGTCGTCGCTGACGATGCCGGCCGCCTCGTCTCCCCACAACCGCGCCGTGGTCGTCTTGCCCGCGCCGGACATGCCGACGAAGAGCCGGCCGCGTCCCTGCTTGTCGATGATGCCGCACGAATGCAGCTCGACGCCGCGGCCGCGTCCGAGGAGATTCGCGATGAGGACTTCGTCGAGCGGATACTCGAACGGGTTGACGTGCATCGCGGCCGCGGCCGGGGCGAGAAACAGTTCGCCGCGCGTGAACGAGTCATTGAAGCGCACGACGCGATAGGGCTCGTCGCCGAACATCGGAGCGTGGCAGTCGATGCGGAATCCGTCGCCGTCGCGGAAGAGGCGCCAGACGGCGCCCGAATCGAAGAGCAGCTCGCCATTCGAGGATGGCGGCCGCGCGGTCGTGATCGAGATCTCGACGTCCGCTGGTCCGGGAGGGACCACGAAGCGACTGGTCGGAGCATCCCACTCCCACGTGACCGAGGCATCCGCGCAGTGGAACGCGATGGTCATGCCGCCGATGCTGAGGAAGCAGGAGTAGGTATCGATCATCTTGGGGGGCGGACGCCGGCGCATGATGCCAGAAGCGGAACCGGTCCCGAAATTATTCGTGGCCGCTACTCAGGCCGTGCGCTCCGTCTCGATCCAGACCAGGCTGCACACGGCCATCAAGATCAGCGCCGCCACGACGAGCTCCGTGCTCGGCGCGGTCGTAGGCGACGACGGAGGCGCGATCAGCGCAATTACCGCGGCCACGATCATCGCGATCGCGATCGCAACTCGACGCTGCCGGCGATGACGCTCCACCCGGAGCATCACCGCGCGGGTGAATCCTCGATCCGGCAAGGGCTCTTCGTTTTTCAGAAGTTCATCGAATTCCATGGGCTTCTCGCAATCTCGTGTGCGCTCTTCTGAGGAGCGACTTCACGGTTCCCAACGGCATTTCCAGAATCTCGGCGATCTCCGGGTGAGTGAGCTCGTGGCGGTAGTGCAGCACGATCGCCGCGCGCTCGTCGGGCCGGAGCATGTCCATCATCTGATCGAACGTGCGGGCGTCGGCGACACGCTGGCCCGCATCGTCGTGCGCCCGAATCTCATCCGGCAAAGCCACCTCGGCAATCCCATGGCGTCCACGCACCTCGGTGACGAACAACTGCCAGGCGATGCGAAACATCCAGCTCAGGAATCGTCCGCGCGCCTGAAAACTGCGGATGTGGCGATACGCTTTCAGGAACGTGTCCTGCGCGAGGTCGTCGGCGCGACTCGGGTCGTTCGACGTCAGGCGAAGCAGGAAGCGCCGCACCGCGCTCTGATGCAGCGCCACCAGCTCGCCGAACGCTTCGTGATCGTCATGCGCGATCACGCGAGCGATCCAGACGGCTTCCCGCGGGTCCTGCTCAGCGCGATCGGCCATCCAGCACTCGGAACAGCACGTACACCAGGCCGACGGCGATCGGGAACGCGCCGAGGATCCAGGCGCGGCCTCCGATGAAGAACGTGACCGTGCTCCACGCGACGCCGATGCCGATCAGCAGGAGTCCGCGCCGCAGGTCTCTGCCTCGGGGATCGGGGATGCCCGACGCGCGTAGCAATTCCTCGCCGGCCACGCCGCGCTCGACGAGCGTCTGCAGCGTTCGCTGCTGTTCGATGCGCAGACGTCCGACGACATAGATCCCGACCGCGAGAATCAGCGATCCGCCCAGAATGCCTGCCGCGATGATCATCGGTTCCATGTTGCCTCCAACGCCCGGAACTTCACCTCGCGCGGATCCACGATCGTTCGCGGGAACCGCACGTTCTTTCCGGAGAGAAACGCGGCCAGCATTTCATGCATCGGCGGCCAGCGTTCGAAGAGGTTGTAAAGCGCGCCGTGGGTTCCGCCCACGACTTCGACCAGTTGCGCGTTTCGCAGCGAGGCCGCGACCTCGCGCGCATTCTCGATCGGCGTGGACATGTCGAACGTGCCGTGAACGATCAGCGTCGGGATGTTCGACTTCACGTCGCGTCGGAACGCATCGCCGAGGTCTTCGGTCGGCCATGCATCGCACAAGGATTCGTACTCGAAATTGATGTCGCCCAGCAGCGACGTCGCGGGATCGTCGCGATATCGCTGCCTTCGTCTCTCGCTGATGGCCGACGCGCAGTCCATCGAGTAATGCATTGGATCCGCAAGACCCACTTTCCGGTTGTCCAGACGACCTTTGGCGAGCGCGGAGTAATCGCCGTGGTCCAGCGCGAGAATCATCTCCGGCCATGCGTTCGGCTTGTTGCGGCGTCCCGCGTCGCGACGCGCCATGCGCCGGACGACGTTCGCGTCGACGACGACGCGAGTCGTATCGATCGTGACGCTCTGCGGAGACACCTCGAGCCGCGACACCACGCGCTCCAGTGTTTTCAGCAGGCCTTCCCGTGGGATGTGCGGCGACAGCTCCGACGACGCTTCGGCTTCCGCGGCGATGCGCTCGAGCGTGGCGCGCATCCCGGCCGGGTTGTCCCACGTGTGATCCGGTCCCTCGACGCCGTAGATCACGACGCGATCGACGGCCTTCGGAAACTGTCGCATGAACTGCAGCGCCAGGTGCGATCCGTAGCTTCCGCCGATCAGACTGATCTTGTCGTAGCCGAGGGCGATGCGCAGGTCGTTGACGTCGGCTGCGTTCTCGATCGTGTTGTACGCGGCGAGATCGACGCCTTCGCTTTGCCAGTGATCGCGACACGCCATGAGCAGCGGACGCATCGCATCGCGCAACATCGCGGGGTCGAGCGGCTGGTCCACCGGCAATTGCGCGGTCTGCGGACACGTCATCGAAGGCCGCGAATGACCGGCGCCGCGCTGATCGAACAGCACGACGTCGGCGATCGTCCGGTAGTACTCGACTTCGCGATGGTTCTCGTCGGATTCGAACTGGTCGAGCCAGGACGATCCCGGTCCGCCGGCGAGCAGAAAGATCGGCGAGGCGGGCTTTTGTGCCGTGGAGCGCAGCCGGTAATACGGAATCGTGATGCGTCGCTCGGTCGGCCTGCGTCGGCTCTCCGGAACTTGCAGCTCGCCGGCCTCGACCCTCGCGGTCGATCCGTTTTTCAGGGTGACGTCTTTTGCTCCGGACGTGAGCGTTCCCGCGAGCAAGACAGCCAACAACAGATTCATGGTTCGTCTCCTTCAAAGGGACAGAACGCGAAAGCGGTGCGTTTGGATGAGGAGCGCTTGACTCCGTATTTAACCGTGTGGATAATTAACGCGCTGGTTGAATACGATGCCGACCGACGACCTCAGCACCACCTTCGCCGCCCTCGCCGATCCCACGCGCCGCGCCATCCTGGCCCGTCTCGCATCGGGTCAGTGCTCGGTCACGGAGATCGCTGAGCCGTTCGAAATGAGCCTGCCGGCCGTCTCGAAACACCTCAAGGTGCTCGAGCGCGCGGGGCTGATCGCGCGAGGCCGCGAGGCGCAGTGGCGGCCCTGCCGGCTCGACGCCGGTCCGCTCAAAGAGGTGGCCGACTGGGTCGAGCACTATCGCCAGCACTGGGAAGAGAGTTTCGATCGCCTCGACGCATACCTGCGCGAAATTCAAGGCAAGGAGAAGAAGCATGCCCGTAGCAAACGAAAGAAATAGTTTCACCGTGGACGACGAAGCGCGATCCATCGTCGGAACGCGTGTGTTCGACGCGCCGCGCGAGCTCGTGTTCGACGTCTGGACCGACGCGCAGCACATCGCGAACTGGTGGGGACCCCGAGGCTTCACCACGACGACGCATGAGATGGACGTGCGGCCGGGCGGCACGTGGCGTTTCATCATGCATGGTCCGGACGGAACGGATTACGACAACGAGATCGTCTATCTCGAGGTGGTGAAGCCGGAGCGCATCGTGTACACGCACGGTCCGGCTCCCATTTTCGACGTCACCGTGACGTTCACTGAAGAAGGCGGGAAGACGCGCGTGACGATGAAGTCGATCTTCGCGTCGGCCGCGGTCCGCGATCAGGTGGCCGAGGAGTTCGGCGCCATCGAAGGAATGAACGAGACTCTCGACCGCCTCGGCGAGTATGTCGCGAAGCCCGACGAATTCGTGATCATGCGCAGGTTCGCCGCGCCGCGCGATCTCGTCTTTCGCGTGTGGACCGAGAGCGAGCACGTGCAGCACTGGTGGGGACCGAAGGGCGCGACGATATTCTCCTGCACGAACGATCTTCGCCCGGGCGGCACGATGCACTACGGCATGCGCATGGCGGACGGTACCGAGCTGTGGGGCAGGTGGCTGTATCGCGAGATCGTGGAGCCGGAGCGGCTGGTGTTCCTCACCTCTTTCTCCAGTCCTGAAGGCGGCGTGACGCGGCACCCGTTCGACGAGGACTGGCCCTTGCAGCTCCTCTCGACGATCACATTCGAGGCCGAGGACGGCTTCACCGTGGTCACCGTGCGCTGGTCGCCGTACGAGGCGACGGACGTGCAGCGCGCGACGTTCGAGGCAAACCGCGATTCGATGTTCGGAGGTTGGAGCGGAACGTTCGAACGGCTCACGAATTATCTGGCGGCGAAAGGGTAGAAGCAGATGTCGATTGTCGATCGTTTCACCGCGCTGGCGCCGAGGATCCTCGGCGTCATGCGCTTTCTGGTCGGAGTGATGTTCGCCTGTCACGGAGCGCAGAAACTGTTCGGAGCGTTCGGCGGCATGCCTGCCGGAATGACGATCCCGTGGTACATCTACTGGATCGCCGGCCCGATCGAATTCTTCGGCGGCATCCTCATCGCGGTCGGCCTCTTCACGAGGCCGATCGCGTTTCTCGCGAGCGGCATGATGGCCATCGCGTACTTCAAAGGTCACGCGTTCGGCAGCGGCTCGTTCGTCTTCTGGCCGAAGGTGAACGGAGGCGAGCCCGCGGTGCTGTACTGCTGGATCTTTCTGTACATCGCCGCGGCGGGTCCGGGTGCGTGGGCACTGGACAATCTGTGGCGCCGGCGCGTTCGTTGAATCGGGGGGCCGGCGCCTCCTCGCCGGCCGTACCACCGGCTCCCAGCCGGTGTATCATCTGCTATCAGATTGATAGCACCAGCGAGGACACCATGGCCAAAGTACTGATTCGTAATCTGGACGAGCGAACTGTCGACAAGCTGAAAGCGCGAGCCGCTCGGAATGATCGTTCGCTTCAGGCTGAGTTGCGAATGATCGTCGAGCGTGCTGCCGAGGTGGACGTGATCGATGGTCGCGCCCTGGCGGCCCGGATACGGCGGAAACTCAGCGATCGCAAGCACTCGGACAGCACCGCTCTCATCGCTGATGACCGGCGGCGATGAGAAGAGTCGTTGTTGACGCCAGCGTTGCCATTAAGTGGTTCGTTCTTGAAATTCATTCGGACGCGGCGGCCCGGTGGCTCGATCCTGACGTCTTGATCTGTGTTCCGGATCTGATCGCCGCGGAACTTGGAAATACAGTTTGGAAGAAGCTCCGCCGCGACGAGATCACGCCTGACGAAGCTGCGGAAATCCTTTCCGGGTTCCGCAAACTGAAGCTCGAGATCACTCCGTCGATGACACTTCTCCCAGCTGCTTTCGCTCTCGCCGCGGAGCTCGATCGAACCGTCTATGACAGCCTCTATCTCGCGCTGGCGATCGCTCGAGATTCAAGGTTGATCACGGCTGATCAGAAGTTCCATTCCGCCGTGATGATGAGCTCCTTCGCCCGCCACATCGCATGGGTCGCCGACGAACCCTGACCTTCCTGTAGAGTTCTCCGCCATGCGCGCGAAAGCTCTGCTCCTCCTGCTCTCGATCGTTCTGGCAGCACCCGCAACCCTCGCCCGCGATCGTTGGACTGCCGCGGAGCGGCTGGACATGGCCGCGCGCGTGCGCGGTGCGATCCTCGACTCGTGGGCCGCGTACAAGAAGCACGCGTGGCAGCACGACGAGCTGACGCCGGTCAGCAGCTCGTGGAAAGACTGGCACGCGCAGTCGCTGCTGATGACGCCCGTCGACACGCTCGACACGCTGTTGCTCATCGGCGCGACCGCGGAGGCGGACGAGGCGAAGAAGCTGATTGTCGAGACGCTGTCGTTCGATCACGACATCAGCGTCAAGAACTTCGAGATCACCATCCGCATCCTGGGCGGACTCCTCTCCGCGTACGAGATGACCGGCGACGAGCGTCTGTTGCGCCTCGCCGACGATCTCGGCACGCGCCTGCTGCCGGTGTTCGAATCGCCGACCGGCATGCCGTACATGTACGTGAACCTGAAGACGGGCAAGACCAGCGGCGCGCGCACGAATCCGGCGGAGGTCGGGACGCTGTTCCTCGAGTTCGGAACGCTCTCGCGCCACACGAACAAGCCGGTCTACTACGACAAGGCCAAGCGCGCGCTGGTCGAGATGTACAACCGTCGCTCGAAGCTCGGTCTCGTCGGCGAGGAGATCGACGTCGAGACCGGACAGTGGGTCAGCGCCGCGAGTCACGTCGGCGGCGGAATCGATTCGTATTACGAGTACTTGCTCAAGGGTTGGCTGCTCTTCGGCGACGAAGACTGCCGTGTGATGTGGCGCGAGAGCGTGCGCGCGCTGAACCGCCATCTCGCGGACAACGCGCCGAGCGGCCTGTGGTACGGCCAGGTCGACATGCACAGCGGGAAGCGGACCGCGTCGGAGTTCGGCGGGCTGCACGCGTTTCTTCCCGCCGTGCTCGCGCTGGGCGGAGACGTTCCGCGCGCGCGGCGCCTCGAGGAGTCGTGCCTGAAGATGTGGAACGTCGCCGGCGTCGAGCCGGAAGTGCTCGATTACCGCACGATGAAGATCGTGCACCCCGGCTATCCGCTGCGGCCGGAGATCATGGAGTCCGCGTACACGCTCTACGTGAAGACGAAGGACCCGCGCTACCTCGACATGGGCCGGACGTTCTTCGACGCGATCGTGCGCCACTGCCGCGCGGGCGACGCGTACACGACGTTGAAGAACGTCGAGACGAAGGAGCAGGGCGACCTGCTCCCGAGCTACTTCCTCGCCGAGACGCTGAAGTATCTCTACCTGCTCTACGCGCCGGCGGAGACGCTCGATTTCGAGAGCATCGTGTTCAACACCGAAGCGCACCCCTTCCGCCGGCGGCGGTGATGCGCGGGGCATGTACGATGACACCTGTGGATTCGACGAACGCGAAAGAAAAGCGGCTCGGCTTCTCAGCGGCATGGGACGCTTTCACGTCCGAGGTCGATCTCGTGGATCTGGACATCGATCCGGACGACGTGTTCTCTAACGTGCGCGATCACGCCGACGATCGCGCGTCAGATCGAGTGGAGCGCCGGCGTCCCGCCGGCTGAGAGGCTGTGAAGAAATCGCTTCTTTGCGTTGAGTTGGTGTGTTTTTAGGTAGCGATACCGATCCGAACGTGCGGGAGGAAGGAACTGAGGGTTGGCGGTTCAGAGCGGGG
>Ga0075421_100000357_pt1 | contig 46200 bp, 39 predicted proteins | sample SoiMetdeltSBSDD5_FD_75292 | JGI IMG/M metagenome (GOLD analysis project Ga0075421, IMG submission 75292) | Bulk soil microbial communities from a Populus tree surrounding site in Tennessee, USA - Soil MetaG P. deltoides SBSDD5 | ecosystem: Environmental > Terrestrial > Soil > Tree plantation... | reverse complement strand
CTTCAGCCCGCCTCCCCCCGTGGAGGGCGGGCTGAAGCCGCGCCCTACGTTCGTGCTAAAACGCGCGGCGTGAGACGCGCGGTCCCGTTCCTTCTGCTCTTCCTCTCATGCGTGAAGCCCGAGACGCCCGCGCCGCCGCCGCGGCCGAACATTCTCCTCGTCACGCTCGACACGACGCGCGCGGACGCGATCGGGCCGTACACGCCCACCTTCAACGCACTCGCCGCTCGCGGCTTACAGTTCCGTTACGCGTACGCCACGGTTCCGCAGACGCTGCCGTCGCACGCGTCGATGTTCACGGGGCTCTATCCCGCCGGACATGGAGTGCACGAGAACGCGCGCCCGCTCGATGAAAAACACCCGCTCATCGCCGAGCGCCTGAAGGCCGCCGGTTATCGTACGGCGGCGTTCATCTCGGCCTTCGCGCTCGCCAAACGATTCGGGATCGCCCGCGGGTTCGAGGTCTACGACGAGGCCTTCGGCAACGGAAACGCGGAGCGGCCCGCGAAAGAGACCACCGATCGCGCGTTGGCCTGGCTGGCCGGGACGTCGGAGCAGCCGCTGTTTCTCTGGGTGCATTACTACGATCCGCACTATCCGTACACGCCACCCGAACCGTTTCGCGCGCAACACGCGAAGCAGCCTTACCTCGGCGAAGTGGCGTCGATGGATGAGCAGATGGGCCGCCTGATCGCGGCGTTCGAAAAGAAAGGTGCGGCTGCGATCATCGTCCTCGCCGATCACGGCGAAGGCCTCGGCGATCACGGCGAGCAGCAACACGGCAATCTTCTCTACCAGGCGACGATGCACGTCCCGCTGGTCATCGCCGGTCCCGGCGTTGCTGCCGGCTCGAATGACGAGGCGGTGACGACGCGGCGCGTCTTCCACACCATCCTCGACTGGGCGGGAATCGACGCGACGAACAGCCTCCGCACGCGCGCATCGGAAGTCGTCATGGGCGAAGCGATGAAGCCGTTCCTCGACTACGGCTGGCAGCCGCAGGTCATGGCGGTCGAAGGAAAGACGAAGACGATTCTCGCGGGACGAACAGAAGTCTACGACGTCGTGGCAGATCCCGGGGAGACTCGAGACCTGGCGACGAAGACAGATCTTTCGCGCCCGGTCCGCGCGGCGTTGCGCGACTACCCGCTTCCATCCGAGCAAGCGGCGACGAGCGAGGAGCTCGATGACGAAGGTCGCCGCAAGCTCGCCAGTCTCGGCTACGTCGCTTCGACCGTGAAGCCGGTCGTCCGCGCGGATGCTCCGCGGCCGGCGGACATGACGAGTCTGTATCCGATCCTCGACCGTGCCGCGTTGCTGTTCGTCGCGGAGCAATACGAGGAGGCGATTCCGTTGCTGCAACAAATCCTCGCCTCGGATCGGACGAACCTGGACAGCGCGTTGCGTCTGGCGACGGCGCACTCTTCCCTCGGCCATGAGACCGAGGCGCTCGAGGCATTCCGCCGCGCCGAGGCCATCGCGCCGGATTCGATCGACGTGCGCACGTATCTGGCGCTGCACCTCGCGCGCGGGAAAGACTGGCAAAGGTCCGTGCCGATGCTCGAGCAGATCGTGGCGCAGACGCCGAACAAGGTCCCTGCGCTCGAAGCGTTGGCACTCGTACGCGAGCGACAGGGACGTCTCGACGACGCCATTGCACTCAGGCAGAAGCTCTACTCGCTACGCACGCCGAGCGCGCCAGAGTTGATCGCCATGGGAAGCCTGGCCATGCGGACCGGCCAGACCGCGCTGGCGATCGACTTCTTCGAGCGCGCGCGCGCCGCGCAGGGCAATGCGTTCCGAAACGATCTCGAGCTGGGCGTCCTGCTGCTCGCCGCAGGCCGTCTCGTCGAGGCGCGTGACGCGCTCGATCGCGTTCCGGCGTCTCATCCCGGATATTCGATGGCGCTGTTCAAACGCGCTCAGGTCAGCGTTCTGCTGCGTGAGCCCGACGCGGAGGCTCGCATCGCCGCGGCGCGAGCGCGCGCCGATGACGTGACGCGCGGGCTCATCGCAAACGAGCGGCTCTTCCAGAAATAAAAAGCCCGGCGTTGCCGCCGGGCTTTCGTTACTGCACGAGACCTATCGACTAGAACTGCACGCGCGCCATGATCTGGTAACGGCGCGGCGCGTAGAACGAGTTCGGGTATGGCGCGTTGACCCGCGCTCCCGGTGCGAGATTGAGGGCCGCAAGTACGGAAGCGGGAATCGATGAGGGGATGTCCACCGTGGGAACATCCGTGCGCGTGGTGAATCCCAGCGTTCCGACTCTCGTCTCGTAGTTGTAACCGGTCTGCTTGTCATAGAGGTTGAAGACATCCAGGATGAGCTGCAGCGTCGTGCCGCGGATCAACGCGATGTTTTGTGTGTACTTCACGTCGAGCTGATGATGCGCGGGCGAGCGGCGCCTTCCGGCCGGTTCCGCGTAGCGGTTCGTGTCGCTGGTCGAACCGGTGAGCGGCCGATACGGAAGAACGCTCTCGAGCTGGTACGGCTGGCCGGACTGATACAGGCCGAACGCGCCGACCGTGGCCCGCCACGGAAGATCGTATCCGGTGGTGACCTTCGCGACATTCCGACGGTCGCCGCGGAGATCGCCGTACTTGAAGTCCCAGAGCTGCCGGCCCGCGCCGTCGCCGATGTTCGAGGAGCCGATGAAGATCGCGGCGTCATTCGCGCTGCTGAACGAAGAGTTGTCCTGGTCCATGTTGCCGTAGTAGTGGCTATAGGTGTAGGAGCCGTTGAGATAGAGATTGCTGCCGCGCCACGACGATTCCATCGTCGCCTCGTAGTACTTCGTGAAAGCGCCGTCGAGGTTCGCGATGACGTACGACGATCCGCTGCCGATCGCGTTGCGAATCGTGCCCGGGGTGGCCACCGTGCCGAGGTTCGGGACGTACGGATCGCGCGGGATTCCAGCGGGCGCGTTGAAGTCGTTGCGCGCATTGTTGTTCGTGTCTTCGAGGAAGTCCGACCCTTCGCGGTAACGGCCGTAGACTCGCGTCGACCAGCCGGGCGTGAGCTGCTGACCGGTGCCGACGGTGAACTCTTCGAGGAACGGGTGTTTGATGCCCTCCTGGAACCACTTGCCCGAAGATGAGGCATTCGGCTGAATGCCCATGAGCGCACCGGTCTGATCGAAGTAGACATTGAGCTGCGCCACGAGATTGCGATCCCACGACGCTGCGCGCGCGTCCGAGTTCGCCGCCGGGCTGTACCGGCCGTAGCTGACGTACACGGTGTCCGAGCCGTTGTAGGCCCACGTGGCGCCCAGTCGCGGCTGAATCATCTCGTCGAAGCCGAAAGTGTGCATCTTGTACTTCGTTCCAGGAGATGCGACGTAGCCGGCGACGTTATCCGCCTTGGCGAGACCCTGACCGTACAGCACGTCCTCGCTGAGAAGCACGCCGACATTGAAGGACCAATTGTTCAAGCGGATGGTGTCGTTGAACTCGATATTCTGAGACTTGAACTCGGAATGGATCTCCGGAACGTCACGCGCGCCCTGCTGGCTGACGGCCGCCACGAAGAACGCGGGCTTGGCGGTTCCACATGCGCTGGCCGGGCAGGTGCCGGCAGTTCCGACTCCAGCGGGGACGCTGATCAGGCCCCAGCCGTTCGAGGACTGGAAACGATCCTCGGAATCGGTATAGCGCTGATAACCCACGTGCAGGTCGTGCGTCATTTTGCCGCCCAGCGAGTAGTTGTACCCAAGCTGGAAGCCCTTCCGGAAGAAGCTGTCGTCATCCCGTGCAAACTGACCGAATCCGACCGTGCCGCCGCCCGTGCGCTGACCGGCCACGCAGTTCAGGCCGAGCGACGACGGGTTCTGGGGGCAGATGTAGCCGTATTTGTCGACGAACGGCGCGATGAACGCGTTCTGGGCCGCATTCCCGACGATCGGAGAAGGAACGGCCAGGCGGCCGCTCGTGCCGAGGTTGGTGAGATCGAGCTGCGTGCCCACGGTGAAGGCAACATTCGTATCCGACACGAAGTCGGCGGTTCCGAAGCCCGGGTTGCGGTAATCCGTGAACTTGAACGTGGCGAAGCTGTTGGGATTGATGATCCACGACGACTCGAACGTCCCGATCTTGAGCTCCGTGTCATAGCCCGTGCCGGTCGTTGACGCGCGGAACGAGCCGAACGCGTCTCCCGATGTCTCTACCGTATGCGAGTCGCGGTAGCTCGCGTTGAGGAGCAGCGACTGGATCGGAGTGGCGGTGAGCTTTGCGAAATACTCGTTTCGCTCGCTCGTGAACTCCGGCAATTCTCCGTAGAGATTCGCCTGGTTGTCGCGCGTGGCCTCGGGCCGGTAATAAGAACCGTAGAAGAACAGCCGGTCCTGGAGGATCGGTCCACCGATGTTGGCCGTGATCCAGGTGCGTTCCTGGTCATACTTCAGGTTCTGAGTTCCTTCCTGATCGGCCACGAAGTCCGGGTGCATGAGCTGGTAGCTCACTTCGCCGAATAGTTTGTTCTGCCCCGACTTGCTGGCCGAGTCGATGAGGAATCCGGCCGCGCGATTGAAGTCGATGGCCGTCGCGCCGCCGCGAACGACGTTCACCTGGGCCACGTCGCGCGTGTTGGGCTCGACGTTCAACACGCCGAACAGCGGCATCGTGACGTTCACGCCGTCGAACATGTACACGTTGTCCTGGCCGCTCGCGCCGGCGCTCGGGCCGCGCACCGTGTCCTGTGTGTACATCACGCCCGGGATGAGCTTCTGCAGATCGCGATAGTCCTGCGTCAGCGGCAGGGACGCGATTTCCTTGCTGGATAGACTGCTCTGGATCTCGGTCGACTCGCGGTCGACCAGCGTGGCCTCGGCCGTGACGGTGATGGTCTCGGCAACGGTTTGCACGCCCATCGCCGCGTCCACGAACACGTTCTGGCCGACGAGGGCCTCGGCTCTTCGGGTCACCGTCTGCATTCCGCTCAGGCTGAAGGTGAGCGTGTAGGTTCCCGGCTGGAGCGCGGGCAAGCGATAGTCACCGTTGCCGTCCGAGACGGTCACGCGCGGCTGCGGAAGTACGTTGGAGCGCGCTTCGACGGTGACACCAGGAAGTGGGGCGTTGTCAGCGGTGATCTTCCCGCTGATCGAACCCGTCTGCTGAGCGAGCGCCAGTGGCGCGATGAGAAAGACGAGGGAGAGAATCGAACGGATGACACGACTTGCTGTCATGGAACCTCCTCACGGACCTGCGTGGAACGACTGGTCGGTATCCTAACGAAGTTTTGGACGCTGCGTATCCGTTTTTCCGTCAAGGAGTGCAAGGAGTCACTGCAGCGGCCATTCGAGCTCGCCGAGGAAACGCTCGTCCTCGCGCCAGTCCTCGTGCACGGCGACGTGGAGGTCGAGGAACACTTTCGTGCCGAGGATGGACTCGAGCTCCTTCCGCGCCTCGGTGCCGATGCGTTTGATCATCGACCCCTGCTTGCCGACGATGATCCCCTTCTGCGACGCGCGCTCGACGTAGATCGTCGCGTAAATGGTGATCATCCCCGACTCCGCATCCTCCTCGAAACGCTCCACGTTCACCGCGGTCGTGTACGGAAGTTCCTCGGACGTGTGCTGCAGAACTTTCTCGCGCACGAGCTCCGAGGCGAGGAAGCGTTCCGGCTGCGTCGTGTAATCCTCTTTCGGAAAGCGTGCCTCGCCGCGACCGACGCTGCTGAAGAAGAGCTCCGTCAGTTTCTCGATGCCCTCCCCTTTCGCCGCGGAGATCGGCACGAGCTCATCGAAGATGCCGAAGCCGTTGTACTGCTCCATCAGCGGCAGGAGCTTGTGCTTCTTCAGCAGATCGATCTTGTTGAGGATCACCACGCGCTTCGCGTCGGGGTTCTGTTCCTTCTCCTGCCGCAGCAGATCGATGACGAACTGATCGCCGCGGCCGAAAGGCTCCGTGGCGTCGACGATCAGCGCGATCACGTCGGCTTCGCTGAGCGACGAGCGAACGTGATCCATCATCCGCACGTTCAATTTGTGCAGCGGCTTGTGAATGCCGGGCGTGTCGAGGAACGCGATCTGTCCGCGCTCGTGGTTGAGAATGCCGACGATGCGGTTGCGCGTCGTCTGCGGCTTCGCCGAGACGATGGAGACTTTTTGTCCGAGGATGCGGTTGATGAGCGTCGACTTGCCGGCGTTGGGACGGCCGACCAATGCGACGACGCCGAACTTGCTCGTGAGATCGTTCATGCTTTGTGAGAAGAAATTGAAAATTGAAAATTGAAAATTGAAAAAGCTCCGCCCACGAGTTCTGGTGCTCTTTTTTCAATTTTCAATTTCTCAATTTTCAATTTCGTCTTCCTCCGCGCGCCAGTTCGGGTCCTTGCGCACCTTCACGCGATAGATCCTCTTGCGGTCCGCTCGCTCGATCTCGAACAGCCACCCACTCTTCGGGACGATCGTACCGACCTTGGGCACGCGCCCGAGGGTGGTGAAGATCATGCCCGCGACGGTCTCGTAATCCTCGTCGGCGAGCTTCGCGTGGAGCGTTTCCTCGAGCGCGTGGACGCGGAGCAACCCGCTGACGAGCCATGTGCCGTCGCCGACGTCGACCACCGTCGCTTCCTCGTCCTCGTGCTCGTCGCCAATCTCGCCCACGATCTCTTCGATGATGTCCTCGGTGGTCACGATGCCGGCAGTGCCGCCGTATTCGTCGACGACGACCGCGATCTGCAGGTGCTCGCTCTGAAACTCGCGCAGCAACTCCTGGACCTTCTTCGTCTCGGAGACGAAGTACGGAGGCCGCGCGATCGACGCGGCGGACGGATTCTCGTTCTTCAGCACCGCGTCGAGCACGTCCTTCACGTGCACGATGCCGGTGATCTGATCGATGTTGTCCTCGTAGATCGGAATGCGCGCGTACTTCGACTCGCTGAACAACTTCGCCAGCTCCGCGATCGGCCGGCGCGCGTCGAACGTGGCGACGTCGATGCGCGGCGTCATGATCTCGTGCGCGAGGCGGTCGCCGAAGTCGACGATCGACTGCAGCATCTTCCCTTCCGAGGGCTCGATGATCCCTTCTTCCTCGCCGACGTCGATGTACGCCTGCACTTCCGCGTCCGTCACTTCCTCTTCTTCCTCGCCTTCATGCTGTTTGCGATCGAGGCGCTCGAGGAACTTGCGCATTGGAAAGAGGAAGGGCCAGAAGACGTAATACATCGTGCGCGTGAACGGGATGAGCGCGCGCAGGATCACCTCGCCCGTGTCTTCATCGACGAGAGCGAGGAGAACTTTCCAGACGAGAACCGCGGCGGACCAGATCAGAACGCTCGTGAAGACGGCGCTGCCGGTCGGCTTCTCGTCGTTGACCATCGTCGTCGCGCCGGCGCCGATGACGAGGGCGATCTGCAACAGCCCGCCACTGACGAGCAGGAAATCGTCGACGTCGAATTTGCTGAAGCGCGAAGTCCCTTCCTCGGCGTCCGTGGTCAGGCGGCGCAGCCGGACGGGGCTGAGCTGCAGGGCGAAGGTGCTGAGGGCGTCGAAGATGAGATAGAAGACGCCGCAGACGGAGGCGACCAGGACCCAGTGGAGATGCAGGCTACTTCCCATTCGGTCGGCGGATTCTAGCTGATGAGCATGGCCGCGAGCGCCGCCATGAGGCTCGCCTTCATGAGGCCCTCCGCGCGCTTGTGCAGAACGTTGAACGCACGCCGCTCCGGGTGGTCCTCCGCCATGTCGGGCGTCAGATGCACGCGCCGCGCCTCCAGCTTCGATTCGAGCCAGGCGAGCTCGTAGAGGACCGTAGCGGCGAGGACGCCGAGGGCCGCCCAGCGGAGGGAGATCCAGAGTGTGGAGGTGCGCTCCCAGAGGGCGTGCTTCACACCGGCGGCGGCGATCGTGGCGACGAGCGCGCCGAGGCGCAGGCGCGCGAAACGGCGAAGGGTCGGACCGAAGATGCCGCCGGCCTGCGGCCGCGGCAGCGCCCGAAAAAGCGCAGGCGCGACCAGCGCGCCGAGCGCGATCGTGCCGCCGATCCAGATGGCGAGGCCGAGGTGGTAGACGAAGTTCGTGAAGAGATGGAGCCAGTTGGGCATATTCAAGGCGCTGAGCGTAATCTAAAGAACATGAACGCGCTCCTCCTGCTGCTCACGCTGACGTCGACGCTCGTGCTGCGCTCCGGCGATCGCATCGTCGTGGAGGGAACACCGCGCGAGGCGGATGGCGTGTACACGTTCCGCAGCGGCGGATTGCTGTACTCACTCCCCGCGTCGGAAGTGCTGCGCATCGAGGACGTGCCCGCGGCTGTGAAGGAGACGCCGACGAAGAAGCTGCGGGTGTCAGAGGAGGAGCGGAAGCGGTTGCTCGAGGAGTTGGCGAAGAATCACGACGGACAGCCTCCGCAGCCGCAGAAGCTGCTCGACGATCCGCCTCCGCCGCCCGCGTCGGATCCGGACGAGGCGCATTGGCGCGCGCGTGCACGCGCCCACGAGGAGAACATCCGCCGCGCGCAGGAGGATCTGGCCCTGCTCGAAATGCGCGCGGAAGAGCTCCGCGAGCAGATCCACTCGTTCGTGAGCCTCGGCTATCAGCCACGCCAGTTCACGTATCAGACGACGCAGCTCGCGCGCGCTCTCGAGCAGATCCCGGCCGCGAAACTGGAGATCACCCGCGCCGAACGCGCGTGGCAGGAGTTCCAGGAGGATGCGCGGAAAGCGGGTGTGCTGCCGGGATGGCTCAGGTAATGTAGGGCGTGGCTTCAGCCCGCCTCCCGGAATGGGCGGGCTGAAGCCTCGCCCTACGTCGGTAACGGTCCGAACGTCTCCGTGATCATCGCGCTCGAATCCGCGTTGATGCCGTCGATCGCCTTCCGCGCGCGATCGAGGAACGGGTCGAAGCCGGAGGCCATCACCAACGACTCCTTGATCGCGACGCGATTGCGCTCGACGAGCATTTCGATCGAGCCGCTCTCGTGCGTGATGTGGCCCGCGCGGGCGAGCGGATCGAAATCGCCGGCGTAGAGGATGTTCCGCGCATCCGGTTCGTAGAGGACGCAGATGCGGCGCGGGTCGGAGACCGCGACCATGTGCAGCACGATGCTGCGGATCGGCGCGATGCCGACGTCTCCGGCGAGGAACACGACCGGACGACGGTCGTTCTCCGGCAACAGGAAATCTCCGTACGGTCCGTCGACCGCGATCTCCGCTCCCGCTTCCAGGCGCCGCAGCGCTTCCCCGCCTTTGCCGGAACCGACGCGCACGCAGATCTGCACGGCCTCGGGACGCTGCGGCGCGGACGCGATCGTGTAAGCGCGCGACACACCTTCGGGGAACCGGAAGTTCACCCACTGGCCGGGCTCGAAAGCGAACGGATCGCTGAACGAGATCGTGAGCTGCAACACGCTGGGCGCGAGCGGCTGGATCTCCGTGACAATCGCGTTGTGTCGCATCAGCGCGGATTGTATCCGCGAGGCGCGGGTCAGAACCACATGCCGGCTTTGGAGAGCTTCGCGATCTTCTTGAGAATGCGGTCTTTCTTGAAACCGCGCAGGTGATCGACGAAAAGCGTGCCGTTGAGGTGGTCGATCTCGTGGCACATCGCGCGGGCCATGAGTCCATCGCCCCACATCTCGCGTTGCGTACCGTTGCGGTCGAGGTAGCGCAGCTTCACGCGCTCGGGACGGGTGACGATCTCGACGAAGTCCGGGATCGACAGGCATCCCTCCTCTTCCGTGATCTCGCCGAGTGCGTCGACGATCTCGGGATTGATGAAGACATAACACTCGCCGGGACGCTTGCCGACGGACAAGTCGATGAGCATGAGCCGCTTGGAGACGCCAACCTGATTGGCCGCGAGGCCGACGCCCGGCGCGGCGTACATCGTCTCGATCATGTCGTCGATCAGCTTTTGAATCGACGCGTCGATCTCCGTCACCAGCTCCGCCGGCTGGCGAAGAACGTCATCCCCATATTTGCGAATCGGCAGTACGGCCACAGTCAGCGTTTTCCCTTCAGACTTTCGATCATCGCCTCGACGGTGTGGTTCGCACGCTTCTTGTAGAACTCATCCAGCACTTTGCGGATCCCGGGATACTTCGACAGCACGCCGTCGAGCTTGTCCTTGTCGAGACGAAGCAGCTCGGTGCGCTGGGATGCGGTGATGGTTGCCGTGCGAGGCTTCCCGGTCAACACGCTGACTTCTCCGAAAAAATCCCCTTCGCCGAGCCGTGCGAGATACAGCGTGCCGGCGTTGCCGCGGGTGTAAACCTTCACCTCGCCGGACGCGATCAGATACATCGAGGAGCCGGGATCGCCCTCGTTGATGATGACGCTCCCCTCGTCGTGCGACTCGACCTCCATCTCGCGGACGACGGCCTCGCGCTCTTCGTTGGAGAGCATCTCGAACAAAGGGCTCTTCGGGACGGGACGCGTGAACAGCGGCTCGGTCTTGCCCGCGGAATCCTCGGCCGGCTTCGGCAGGTGCTCCTTCGCCTTCTCCGCCTTCTTGCGGACGGCAATCGCCTGCACAGTGAGCCCGTTGTCCTCGTAATACTTCGCGGTGGCCTCGTACTGGACGATCGCTTCGTCGATCATCCCCGCGCCTGAAAGCGCGTCGGCGTACTGGAGACGGATGCGCGGGTTCGACGCATATTTCTCGTGCTCGCGCTTGAGCAGAGGAACCGCGCGTGCGTACTCACGCCGCGCGAGCAGAGTCGCGCCGCTTTCGGTTTCTTCAGGCATGGCGACGTATTCTAATACTCCCCTGATTCCGTCCAATCTCTGAACGACGCTACGAATGCTGGACGGGATCTTCCATCCTCCTCATCCGCTAACTGCCTGAAGAAGTGCGGCTTGTGCGAAACCCCTCGGTGGTTTGCCGCTTGAAGTGATCGAGCGAGGAGATCTATTCGATGCGGCCCAGGACGATCCTTTTGATCGACGACGAAGACGACATCCGTGAAGTGGCGACGCTCACGCTGGAAACGATGGGCGACTTCGTAGTGACGAGCGCGTCGAGTGGCGAAGCCGGAATCGAATGCGCCACGCGCGAGCTCCCGGACGCGATCCTGCTCGACGTGATGATGCCGGAGCTCGACGGGCCGTCGACGCTCGCGCGTCTGCGCGCGATCGCGGGGACGCGCGACATCCCGGTGATCTTCCTGACCGCGAAGGTGCAGGCCGTCGATCGCCGCCACCTGGCCGACCTCGGCGCGGCAGGCATCATCGCGAAGCCGTTCGATCCGATGACGCTGGCCGAGGAAGTGACGTCGCTGCTGCAGGGCGCGACCGTCAGTACTTGATGCGCTCGAGCTCCGCTTTCGCGCTCGAGGCGGGGCTCGAGTACGGATAGCGCTGGATTACCTGCTCCAGCGTGCGGCGCGCGAGCGCGAGATCGCCCGTACGCTCCTGCGACATGGCGATCTTGAAAAGCGCGTCGGGCGCTTTGTTCTGCGTCGAGTAATCCGTGACGACGCGTTGGTAGAAGCGGACAGCGTTCGAGTAGTCCTTCGCGGCGAAGTAGATCTCGCCCAGCCAGAAGAGGGCGTTGTCGGCGAGGTCGCCGCTCGGATCGGCTTCGTAAACGCTTTCGAACGTGCGTCGCGCGTCGGCGTGACTGCCGCGGCCGAAGAGCATGATCGCCTGGCGATAGTCCTCGGCGATCTGCGCTCCCACCAGCGCGGCTTGGGGCTGTTGGGGCGACGTAGGACGGGCTTCAGCCCGTCCCTCCTCGGGAGGCGTTGCACGCGCTTCGACGGGCACTGGACGGGCTGAAGCCCGTCCTACGTCCGTCGCGGCGCTGGTCTCTTCCAACTGCGAGATGCGCTGATTGAGCACGTCGATTCGTTCGAGTAGCTCGGTGAGCTGCGTCTGCAGTTCGCTCACGCGCGAATCGGCCGCGGGCAGCGGCGCCGGCATCGTCTCCGGCTCGCCGCCCGGCGAGGACGCGCAGGCAAAGGCGAAAACGGCGACGAGGGCGGCGACGCAGATTCTCTTCATGCTTTGATTTCGGTCAGGCGGCGGCGAGCCTGCTCGGCGTATCCACTCTGCGGGAACTCGGTGATGACGCGCTCGAAGTAGAGACGGGCCTCGCCGTTGCGTCCGAGTCTCGCGAGCGTCTGTCCGAGGTCGAAGAAGACCGCGTCGCGCGCCGCGAAGTTCGGATACGAGTCGATGAGGAAGTTCAGGCGCTGTGACGCCGCCAGCCAGCTCCCGCGCTTCATGTAGAAGCGGGCGATGATGTGCTCGTGCCGCGCGAGGCGGTCCAGCACTTCCTGGCGCCGCGCCTCCGCCTCAGGCTTGAGCGGACTGTTCGGATAGGCGCGGATCACATCGTTGAACTTTTCCAGCGCCTCGCGGGTCTTCTGCTGGTCGCGGTCGGGCTTCTCCATCTGCTTGAACGAGCACATCGCAATGCGCAGCGTCGCGTAGTCGGCCTGATCGCTGGTGGGATAGCGGTTGATGAAGTCGCGGTACTTGTACTGAGCCTCGACGAGGTTCACCGGGTCGCCCTGCTCGTAGTACGTGTCCGCGATGCGCAGCAGGCTCCGGCGGCCGAGGACGTCGTTCGGATAGGTCTCGTAGGTGTGCGTGTAGTAGCTGCGCGCCTTCTGCCAGTTCCTCTTGGCGAAGTGGTCTTCCCCGCGCTGGTACAACTGCTCCTTGGTCATCCGAAGCAGTTCGGGGTCGACGACGGCGCGGAAGCGGCGGGGGCCGCGGTGACACGCACTCGCGACCAACAGCGTGGCCACGAGCAGGATGATGGTGTTTCTGAGCTTCAAATGTCCTCCGGAACTCATACCTTCGTGCCCGTAACAGCATCTCGAATCGCCTGAATTGCATCACCTCGGTTGGACTGCCCGAAAACGGCAGAGCCCGCGACGAGGATGCTGGCGCCGGCGGTGACGACGTGGGGCGCGGTCTTCGTGTCGATGCCGCCGTCCACTTCGATTTCCACAGCGAGGCCCCTCTCCCGAACGAGTCTGGAGATATGACGAATCTTGGGCACCACAGGTTCTATGAACTTCTGCCCCCCGAATCCGGGATTCACCGTCATGACCAGGATGTAGTCGCAGAAATCGAGGGCCGTCGTCAGCGATTCCGCGCTCGTTGCCGGATTGATGGCGATTCCGGCCTTCGCGCCGCCGTCGCGGATCAGTTGCAGCGCGCGCTGGAGATGCGGCTCAGTCTCGACGTGGATCGAGATCATGTCCGCGCCCGCGTCGAGGAATGCCGGGATGAACTTCTGCGGCTCGCTGATCATCAGATGGCAGTCGAACGGGAGCTTCGTCCTCTTCCGCAGCGCCTTGATGATCGGCGGCCCGATGGTGATGTTCGGGACGAAGTGGCCGTCCATCACGTCGAGGTGAAGGAGGTCCGCGTCGACGACGGTCTCGAGCTCTTCGGCGAGGCGCGCGAAGTCGGCGGAGAGAAGGGATGGTGCGATCTTGATCATGCGTCGGATCAGGGCGTGGCGCCCTCGATGATGGAGGTTTCCTCCTGTCTCGACACCACGACCGAGATCGGGTCCCGGCTGCTCACCGGTGCGCCGCGGAGAGGATACTGCCGAATGATGGTGCCGTCCGGGATTCCGGGATAGGCCTCGAACTTCACCTGCTCGACGGTGAGACCGCGCGCTTCCAGCGCGGGTCGCACGAAGTCGAGGCGGCGGTCGATGAGGTCGGGCATGACGAAGCGTGGCGGCGCGGCCGGAACTGCAACGAGCAACGAAACGTCGCTCTGCGGTCCGACGACGGTGCCGTTCGGCGGATCTGCTGCGAGAACGCCACGCACGTCGGCCTCGACGTACCCTAGATTCCCGAGCTTGAGGTTCTGCTGGCCGAGGCGCAGCATGCCCGTTCCGGGCGTTTCGTTCGAGAGATCGGGAACGCGGAGGACGAGAGGTCCCGCGCTCAGCTCCACGCGCAGCGTCGAGCCGCGCTTGATGAAGCTCGCCGCGCCGGGCGTGCGGTTCTGCCAGACGATGTGACCGACCGGCACCTTGTCCGAATTGCGCCGGCGCTGCTCATCGACCTCGAGCTCCACGCCGAGGTCGCTGGTGAGCCGGCGCGCATCCGCGATCGACCTCCCGATCAGGTTCGGCGTCGGCAGTGATCGCCCTTTCACGAAGAACGTGAACCAGAAATAGGTGCTGCCGCCGAATGCAGCGAGGAGCAACACGGTGAACAGGACTTGTTGGAGACAGCCGCGCCTCATCGCCGCTCGGCCCGCTCGCCCTTATCGGTGTGACGCTCGATTCCGCGCTCGCGATCGGCGCGGAACTCCGCCTCGTCGTACTTGCGGTCGTGATCGCGCGCGATGAGCAGCGGGATCAGCGCCTCTTTCCAGACGTCTTCCACGCGCTCGGCGAAGACGAAGGTCAACGCGTTCTTCGTCTCTTCCGGCACTTCGCTGAGGTCCTTGCGATTTCCCTCCGGCAGGACGATCGTCTTGATGTTCGCGCGATGCGCGGCCATCGCCTTCTCCTTGACCCCGCCGATGGAGAGGACTTTGCCGCGCAGCGTGATCTCGCCGCTCATCGCGACATCGTGGCGCACCGGACGATCGCCCATCACCGACGCAATGCACGTCGCGATGGCGACGCCGGCGGACGGGCCGTCTTTCGGAATCGCTCCCGCGGGGAAGTGAATGTGCACGTCGAAGTCGGCGAATCGCTTGTCTTCGATCTCCAGCTCGTGGGCCTTCGAGCGCACGTACGAATACGCCGCCTGCACCGACTCGCGCATGACGTCGCCGAGCTGGCCGGTGACGGTCGTGCGTCCGGTGCCGGGCATTCGCGTCGCTTCGATGAACATGATCTCGCCGCCGAACGACGTCCACGCGAGGCCGGTCGTGACGCCGATCTCCGGATGACGCTCCGCGAACTCGTGCTCGAATTTCGGGAGACCGAGGTAGGTCTCGATGTCGGCGTTCTTGACTTCGAAAACCTGCTGCGCGGCCGCGGCATCGGAATCGGCGCTTGCGACTTTCCGTGCGATCTTCCGCAGGATCGTCGCCAGGTTGCGCTCGAGATTGCGCACGCCCGCCTCGGCCGTGTAATCGCGGATGGACGTCAGGATCGCTTCGTCGTCGATCTTCACCTGCTCCGCGCTCAGGCCGTGGTTCTCGAGCAACTCGGGAATGAGGTGCTTGGTCGCGATCACGAGCTTCTCGTTCTCCGTGTAGCCCGAGAGGCGGATCACTTCCATGCGATCGCGAAGCGGGCTTGGAATCATGTCCAGCACGTTCGCGGTGCAGATGAAGAGCGTGTGCGAAAGATCGTACGGGATCTCGACGTAGCGGTCGACGAACGTGTGGTTCTGCTTCGGATCGAGAACCTCCAGCAACGCCGATGACGGATCGCCGCGGAAGTCTTTTCCGATCTTGTCGATCTCGTCGATCATGATGAGCGGGTTGTTCACGGCGACCTGGATGTAGCTGGTGATCAGCTTTCCGGGCATCGCGCCGATGTAGGTCTTGCGATGACCGCGGATCTCCGACTCGTCCGTCACGCCGCCGACGGCCATGCGCACGAACTTGCGTCCGAGCGCGTCCGCGATCGCGCTGCCGAGGGAGGTCTTGCCGACTCCGGGAGGCCCGACGAAGCAGAGGATCGGTCCCTTCAGATCACCCTTGAGCTTGAGCACCGCGAGGAACTCGAGGATGCGCTCCTTCACTTTGTCGAGACCGTAATGCCGATCTTCGAGAATGGCCTCCGCCTTCATGAGATCGAGCGTGTCCTCCGTGTGCTGCGTCCACGGCAACTGCAGGATGATGTCGAGGTGACCCTTGATGACCGCGTAGTCCGACGACGACGCTGACAGCTGCCCCATGCGCGTCACTTCGCGCCGGAGCTGGAGCTTGTGGTCCTCGCCGATCGGGAGGGCTTCGATGCGCTCGCGGTAGCTGTCCGCTTCGCGCTCCGCGGGATTCGTCTCGCCGAGCTCGTCCTGGATGATGCGGAGCTGTTCGCGCAGGTAGCTCTCGCGGTCGCGGCGGTCGATGTTCGTCTGGATCTGGCGCTGCAGTTCGCGGTCGACGGTCGCGCGTCCGAGGTCGCGTTGCACGTAGTCGACGAGGAGCTCGATGCGCTCGATCGGATTCACCGTCTCGAGCAGGAGCTGCTTCTCTTCGAGTGGCAGGTTCACAAATCCGGAGAGAAGGTCCGCGAACGTGTCCGGACCCTCGACGATGTTCATGCGGAGGATGTTCAGGAGCTCGTTCGAGTACTTCGAGTCACTCTCGACGAGCTTCTCGAACAGCGACAGCGCGCGGTTCATGAGCTGCTCGGTCTTGACCGTCTTCGGGATCGGCCGCGGCGCGACCTCGCGCAGACGGGCTTCGAAATACGGCTCGTTCTGCAGCATCTGCACGAGCTCGACGCGCTGTCGTCCCTGCAGGAACAGCTGGTAGCGGTCGGAGGAGAGCGGCAGGCGTTGCACGATCGCCGCGAGGACGCCGATCGGCGCGAGATCGCTCGGGCGCGGGTTCTCCTTGTCGCCCGATTTCTGGCAGAACGCCGCGATCAGGTTCTGATCGTCGGGGAGGCTCTTGAGCAGGCGCACGTTGCGGTCGATGCCGACCTGCAGCGAGAGAACGCCGCCGGGAAAGAGCACCGACGAAACGAGCGGAATGATCGGCAGGCGATTGGGCACGTCGAGATCGACCCAGTCCGGACCACCGTGGTTGTTCGACTTACCTTTTGCAGTTTGAGCCATTTAGTTGTTTGTCTCGGCACGCGAATTGTAGAAAATGCCCCTCGCCTGAACAATCGTTCTGAGCCATTCGAAAAATCGATGATCGACAACAAGGCAGCGGAGGGATTTGCAGATCCGACCCTGAAGCGTGCGGATTTGCACTGCCACAGCCGATTTTCCGTCTTCAAGTACTTCCGCAGGGCGAACACACGCGACTGCTACAACCCACCCGAGGACGTCTACCGGATCGCGAAAGAGCGCGGGATGTCGTACGTGACGCTCACCGATCACGATTCGATCGATGGCGCCCTGTACCTGCTCAACAAGTACCCCGACATGAAGGACTTCTTCATCGGGGAAGAAGTCGAGACCTATTTTCCCGAGACCGGACAAAGGATCCACATCGGAGTATGGGGCCTGAACGAAGAGCAGCATCGCGAAATACAACGTTTGCGCCCGAATATCCGCGAGCTCATCCCTTACATGAAGTCGCAGCGGCTGCTGTTCGGGATCAACCACCTCTTCCAGAACTATCGGATGAAGAACGTCGCCGGCCGCTACATCGCCGAGCTGCTGGAGATGTTCGAGATCTTCGAGGTGCTGAACGGCGCGATGGCGTCGTTTCACAACCGGATGGTGCAGCAGCTCGTCGAGCACGTGCGCGAGCACCACGGCAAGCACATCTCGATGGTCGGAGGCTCGGACGCGCACACGCTGAAGCACGTTGCAAAGGTGCACACGGTGTCGCGCGGCGAGACGGTGGAAGAGTTCCTCGACAACGTTCGCACCGGCAACTGCTTCGCGTGGGGCAGCGAGATGCGCTTCCGCGAGCTCGTGGCCGACATCTATCTGCTGACGATCGCCTACAACAGCGAGATGGGCAACGACCTCCGCTCGACCGACTACACGGCGATGGACAAGACCATCCAGCTCGCCGGAAGACTCGCCTCGATCCCGACCGCGATCTCCGGCATCCCCGCCGCGATCACGTCGCTGAACTATCTCAAGCAGATCGTGGTGACGAAGGGGCTGGCGTACCGGTTCGCGAAGCTGGTGGAGGAGATCCGCCCGGGGTTCGGGGGGTCCTGAGTTTATCCCGCGCGCAGACGCGGGATCTCTGGTGCTCCCGCGGCAAGGTATCCCACGTGCGGCGAACGCGCCGCGCCTGTCGGATCGATGAACGCGGTATCACCGGAGATCCCGCGTCTGCGCGCGGGATAGACTGGAGAGCAACCCCGCGAACAATTCCACCAGCTCCGCCACCTGATAATTCGCGTTCAGGCCCGACGGATTCGGCAGCACCCACACTCTCGTCTCCCCGATCGCCTTTTCCTGCAATCCGAGCTTCGCCTTCGGGCGTTCGAACGCCGTGCGGTACGCGCCGATGCCGACGATGGCGAGGTACCGCGGCGTGTACCGTTTCACCTTGCGCGTCAGGATGCGCGCGCCTTCGAGCAGTTCTTCGCGCGTGAGCTCGTCCGCGGCGGCAGTCGCGCGGGCGACGACGTTCGTGATGCCGCAGCCGAGGTCCAGGAGCTCGCGTTGCTCCGACGGATGGAAGAGCCGCGGCGTGAATCCCGCGCGATGGAGCGTCGGCCAGAAGCGATTGCCGGGGCGGCCGAAGTGCTGCTGCACCGCGGCGGTGTAGAGACCGGGATTGATGCCGCAGAAGAGGACGTCGAGATTCGGTTTGATGACGTCCGGCAGCGTCTTGCCCGCGGCGGCGGCGATCTGCGCAGCCGTCGGTTTCAGAAATTAACCGCGAGGCCGCCGATGTACTTCTTCGAGCGTCCGTCCGCCATGACCGTGTCGATCAGGTACGGCGAGTTCTCCGCGCGCGCGAGCTCGAGTCCGAACAGCAGCTTGATGTCGATCGGCAGATAGAGCGACTGCGACATGCGCACGTGGATGCGCTCGGAGCGATAGTCCTGGTCTCCCTGTTCCGCCGGCTGCTGAATGTCGCGATACGAGACCGCGATGGAGGTGCGCGTCGGATTGAACGTCGACTGCAAGTCGCCGGCGATGTAGACCTTCTCGCGCGGCTGCGCGAGATCGCGATGCGACGCCGTCCCGGCGGTGGTCGCGACGTCGACGGCGAGCACGTTGCCGAACTGCCTGCGATACGCGAGACGGATGTCGCGGCGGACGTCGCCGGCGTCGACTTCGAGCCCGTCCCAGAACTGATTCTGCTCGTCCGCGAAGATCAGGCGCAGCGCCTCATCGACTTCCGTGATCGTCGCGATCGCGGAGAAGCGGTTGGCCTCGTCGTCGCCGGTCACGATCCCGAACGTATACGTGTACCGCGGCAGCGCCCGTCCATCCTCGGACCAGTAAACGATGCTCGGCAGCGCGACGACGGCGGTGTTCGTGTCGCGGTCGAGCACCTTCACCATCGCCGAGCCGACGATCGAAGTGTTCTCGGTGAGCTTCCACTCCGCGCCCGTGCGCGGAGCCCACTGCTGCCCTTCCATTCCGATGCGGCTGTCGACGCCGTAATGCAGGATGAACGAGGGCACGAGCGCGACGGTGCCGTTCGCCGAAAGATCTGCAGTGCGGAAGGTGTCGATTTGCCCGCTGAAGCTCTCCTGCTTCACGCGCAGCGCGACGCCGAGGTCGTTGCGGCGGGTATGCATCACGGGGACGGTGCCGGCGACTTCGAAGAGTTGCGATCCCATCGGCGCGTCGCGGAACAGATTCTCCTGTTCGAAGTACCGTACCTGCACGTGCGCCGGTCCGTTGCGCCATTCGAAGTTGTGCGAGCGGACGTCAGCCTCGCGATCGGTCTCCGCCGCGTCGGCATACGTCCATGAGCTCTGCGTCGAAGCGAGGCGGTACGACTGATCGCCCGAGTTGCGGAACTCCATCGACATCACGCTCGACTCGGCGAGCGCGTCGCCGAAGCGCACGTTGTCGGTAGGATCTTCGAAACGACGCAGGTTGCCGCGAAGGCCGACCTGCCAGGAGTCACTGAGCCGGCCCTGCACGCCGAGCGCGGTCTGCGCGAAGGCAGGATTCGAAGCGCGGTTCGTGACGCCAGTCAGCGAAAGCATCTCGCCGCGGAAACGGGGAACGTCGTACGAGGCGACCTCGGCGGGCTCCAGTGTCGCGTCGAGCTCGCGGAGGACATCCGCGGGAAGCGAGCCGCGCAGTTCCCAGATCTCCTGACTCGGCGATTTCTTCGCCTTTTTCTCGGTGTCGAGCTTGAGCGCGACGCGATGACTGGAGCGCGTCGGAACGATGGTCGTGATCGCGGGGAGGAAGCCCTGCTTGACGGCGATGATCTTGTAGATACCGCCGCGGAGCTGCGGAAGACTGAAGCTGCCGTCGTTGGCGGTGTAGGTCTGAACGGACTGGAAGTCCTGAAGATTGAGGGCGATGACGAGGACGTTCGAGAGCGGGCGAGCTGCGTTGCTGACGGTTCCGAGGACTTCCAGCACCGCTGGCAGCGGCGCCTGGGATCTTGCCGGCACGGCCACGATGATCATCGCGGTCGCTACGGCGAGTGCTCGAAACCGGCGCATAAACCCCCTCCGTTCGATGTACGAGACTGCACTTGGAAACGCCGCCCCCGGCCACCTCTCATTCCCGGCGCCGAAGAAATCGGATCTTCCGGGCGGAATCGTATGCGGATGTTACACCCGGATCGCGGCGATGCAACCCGCGTAACGGTTTGTTTCGCTCTACGCCAGAACCCGGTGCACGCGGAGAAGGTTCGTTTTCGACCGCTGATAGATCGGCGACCCCATCAGGATCACAAGCCGGTCCCCCACCCGCACGATGTCCTTCGACAGCAGAAAGTCATCCACGCGATCGACGATCTGCTCGTGGAACTCCCCTGCTTCGCGGAGCACGAACGGCTGCACGCCCCACATCAGATTCATCCGCCGCGCGACCCACACCGAGGGCGTGAGCGCGATGATCGGGACCTTCGGACGGAACTTCGACATCAGCCGCGCGGCGAAACCGGTCTGCGTGAAGACCACGAGGTACTTCGCGTCGAGCTGCTCGGCCGCGTAATTCGCCGCGCCCGCCAGCGCGTCCGTGAACTCGTCGGCCTCGGAGATCTTGCGGAACGGCTCGCGCTCCCACGGCACATCGACGTGCCGCGAAGCCTCGGCCGCGAAGATGATGCGCGCCATCATCTGCACCGCTTCCACCGGATACTTGCCCGACGCCGTCTCCGCGGAGAGCATGACCGTGTCCGAGCCGTCGAAGATCGCGTTCGCTACATCCGATGCTTCCGCGCGCGTCGGACGAGAGTTCGTCGTCATCGACTCGAGCATCTGCGTCGCGGTGATGGCGAATCTCCCCGACAAGCTCGCACGCGCGAGGATCTTCTTCTGCATGATCGGCACGGCCTCGGGCGGGAGCTCCACGCCGAGGTCGCCGCGCGCGACCATCACGCCGTCGCTGACTTCGAGGATCTCGTCGAGGTTGTCGATCGCCTGCGGCTTCTCCAGCTTCGCGATCACGTGCAGCTCGTCGCCACCGTGCTCGTGAAGCAACTCGCGGAGACCGACGATGTCGCTCTTGCGCCGGATGAACGAGGCCGCGACGTAGTCGAGCTTCTGCTCGACCGCGAACTTCACGTCGATGCGGTCCTTCTCCGTGATCGCGGGAATGGTGAGCTCGGAGTCGGGGAAGTTCATCCCCTTCTTCGACGAGATCGGACCGCCGTGAATGACGCGCGTCGAGACGTGTGTGTCGTCCACGCCAGTGACGACCAGCTCCACGAGGCCGTCGTTGATGAGGATGCGATGACCGATGCGGACCTCGTGCGGCAGCGGCGTGAACGGCGTCGAAACGCGCTTCGCGTCACCGACGAGCGGTTCGGTGGTGATGACGAACGGCTGACCGGACTCGAGGTACTGCACGCCCTCGACCTCGCCGATGCGGAGCTTCGGGCCCTGGATGTCGCCGACAATCGGGATGTACCGTCCGAGCTCCGTTGCCACATCGCGCACCGTGGCGATGACCTTCAGATGATCTTCGTGTTTTCCGTGAGAAAAGTTGAGGCGGAATGCGTCGACGCCCGACGTGAGCAGGCGATGGATCATCTCCTCGCTGCTGCTCGCCGGTCCGAGAGTCGCTAAGATCTTCGTGCGCCGCATGACTTTGCGCACTTTATATGAAGCCGCTACAACCGATCCTCACCGCCCATTTCTTCGCGCTGCTGAACGACGAGCTGGTCGCGCTGCTGCGCGGCTTGTCCGCGGAGGAATGGAGTTCGCCGACGGTCGCGGGGGCGTGGACGGTAAAGGACGTCGCCGCGCATCTGCTCGACACGACGCTGCGGCGCCTTTCCATGCATCGCGACGGACATGAGCCGCCGCCGCGCGACTTCACGACGATCGGCGCGCTGGTCAACGACCTCAATGCCGAGGGAGTGGGTTACGCGCGGCGATTGAGTCCGTCGATGTTGATCGACATGCACGCGCGCTACGGCGTGCAACTGGCGGAGTTCTTCACCTCGCTCGATCCGAATGCGCCTGCGAAGTGGAGCGTGAGCTGGGCGGGCGAAGAAGAATCACGGATGTGGTTCGACGTCGCGCGCGAGCTCACGGAGAAATGGCATCACCAGCAGCAGATTCGCGACGCGACGGGACGTCCGCCGCTGTACGAGCGCTATCTCGCGCCGGTGATCGACACGTTCGTTCGCGCGCTGCCGTTCACCTATCGCGACGTCGAGGCTCCGGAGGGAACGACGATCGTTCTGCGCGTCGATGACGCGGCGTGGTCGCTCGTTCGGGAGGGCGGGTGGCGGTTGTACGCGGGCTCCGGTTCAGCCACGACGACCGTGACGCTGACCGGCGATGTTGCGTGGCGGCTGTTCACGCGGCAGAAGATCGATCCCCGCGCGGTGATCGAGGGCGAAGAGCGCTACGCGCATCCCGCCCTGCACATGACCTCGATCATCTGATGTGGAGTGCGGAGGCAACGCCTCCGCTTTCCAATGCCGCAGTGTATGAAAGCGGAGGCGTTGCCTCCGCACTCCACATCAAACCGCGAGCATTGGCTGCAGCGTGCGCCCCAGCACCTGCGCGATCGCGTCCACCTGGCGCACCACGTCCTCGAACGCCTCCGGCAGGAGCGCCTGCGGCCCGTCCGAGAGCGCCTCTTCCGGCTTGTGATGCACTTCGATGATCACGCCATCCGCGCCCGCGGCGATCGCCGCGCGCGACATCGGCAGGACTTTGTTGCGCTTGCCCGTGCCGTGGCTCGGGTCGACGAGGATCGGCAGATGGCTGATGCGCTTGATCGCGGGGACGACCGACAGATCGAGCGTGTTGCGCGTGTGATCGGCGAACGTCCGCACCCCGCGCTCACACAACACGACGTTGTAGTTCCCCTCGGACATCACATACTCGGCCGACAGCAGGAGCTCCTCGAGCGTGGCCGCCATGCCGCGCTTCAGAAGGACCGGCTTGCGCGCGCGGCCGGCGCTCTTGAGCAGCGAGAAGTTCTGCATGTTGCGCGCGCCGATCTGGATGCAGTCCGCGTACTGCTCGACGAGCAGCAGCGACTCATGATCGACCGCCTCGGTGATGACCGGCAGGTCGAACTCCTCACGCACGCGCGCCAGAATCTCCAGCGCCTGCTCGCCCAGTCCCTGGAACGAATACGGCGAGGTGCGCGGCTTGTACGCGCCGCCGCGGAAGAGCTGGCCACCGGCGCGCTTGACGTGCTCCGCGATCGCGCGGGTCTGGTCGAGCGACTCGACCGCGCATGGACCGCCGATGACGATGACGCCCCTGCCGCCGACGTCCACGCCTCCGATGTTGATCACCGAGTCGTCCGGCTTGGCCTCGCGGCTCACCAGCTTGTAGGCGTGCGAGACAGGAATGACTTCCTTGACGCCGGGGAAGTTCTCGAGGATCTGCGGATTGGCTTTTCCGCTGTGGCCGGTGATGCCGATCGCGGTGCGGGTCGCACCGGGAATCGGATGAGCCCGGAAGCCCATCCGCTCGATGTGGCGGACGACGGCTTCGATCTGCTCCGGCCGCGCGGCGGCCTCCATGACGACGAGCATTCGGTGATTTCTCCTGGACGGTCCGTGGCGGCGCGGAATCGGCTCCGCGGCGCGCGGTGTTTTGCGACTCGCCAGTATAATCGACCGTCTGCTGCCACAGATTCCGGAGACTCTGATGAAGAAAACCTTGTCGCTGCTCGCCCTGATGGCCCTCGTGGCCGTTCCCTCGTTCGCGAAGTACATCGTGGTCCTCAAGGACGGCACCCGTTACAGCGCGAAAGCGAAGTGGACGATCGTGAACGGCAAGGCACTCGTGCTGCTCGAAAACGGGCAGTCGCTGAGTCTCGATCCGTCACTGATCGACGTCGCGCGCTCGGAGCAGCTCACGAAGATCGGCATGGCCAACGCCACCGTGCTCGACATGAATACGAGCACCGCCACGCCAGCGCAGCAGCCGAAAACGTCTCTGGGCGATCAGATCAAGCTGCGCGCACCTCGGCCAGCGCAACCGCAGGCCTCCGCGCCGGCGACGCCGAAGACCTCCGTCGCGCCGATCACCGGCGCGGGAAAGATCTCGGATCAGGTCATCGAGAAATTCGACCGCGCGTTCGAGAACATCGGGATCTTCGAGAAGAAGATCATCTCCACGGGAGCCACGAGCCTTCGCGCGGACATGACTGTGGACACCGAGGATCGCGTGTTCAATGCGATCTCCGCGACTTCGTATTTGATGGTGCGCAACGCCGGCGTCGAGAACACCCTCATCGAGATGGTCGAGCTGTTCATGAAAACCACGACCGGAGGCGCCGCGGGACGCTTTCAGATGAGCCGCGCGGACGCCGAAGCGCTCAACAACCGGACGATCTCGCAGCAGGAGTATTTCGTTCGGAAGGTCATTTACTGACCCCCGGCTGAAGCCGGGGGCTAGTGCACCACGACGACGTTCACGTCACGCGCGAACGCCATCGCGTAACGGAAGCTGTGCTCCTCCGGAGTCGTGACCTCCGTCTCCCCTGGCGCGAAGACGATCGCGCGCGGGTTCAGCTCGAGGAGTCCCAGCTCGCTTCGCTGATTCGCGAAGCGCACGGTAACGAGGCGGCTGAATCCGCGCGGGTGATCCATCGACACGCGCACGCGTCCCTTCGTGAAGCCGAAGTCGAACGCCTTCGCCCTCGCCCGCTCGCTGCCCGCGATGGAGATTCCGCCCTGCGTCCGGATCGTCGGCATGAGGCCGATCAGCTCGAACGCCTGTTTCGGTGCAAGCACCGTTGACGGCGGCGTCGCCGCCTCGCGCTTCGCGATGTCGAGAAAGTTCCAGCGCCCGATCGGCGGCGCGCCGATGATCATCGGCGCCTCCCACTGTCCCGCGACGTCGTACAGCAGAATGAGCGGATCCCACTTGCGATAGATCTTCCACTGCGAGTCGGAGACGATCCAGTTCTCCGTCTCCGGCGCGAGGTCGAGTGCAACGAGCAGCGCGCCCGCGCCTTTCGGCGCGCGCACTGCAACGACGATCCGGTTGCGGCCTGTCGGCATCACCTCGGAGAGATCGAAGTAATCGAGCGCGCGATCCTCCCCCACCAGCCGCCCCGCGATCTCGCGACCGTTCACGTACAGCGTGTATTCCGGATCGCCAAGCACCTTGAGGCGCGTGTAGACGCGATTCGGCGGGAGCGTGATCTCGCGCGCGGCGAAGAACGCCACCGGCTCGTTCGCGCTCATGCGATGTTGCGCCCAGATGAACTGCGCGGGCGCGGTGCGATCCTCGAACTTCTGCGAGTAGACGCCGATGAGATGCGAGAACGCGGCGGTGAAGACGAAGACGAACGCCAGGACGAGCCCCAGGCGCTTCATCAGGTCGCGGTCGGTTGCCGAGATCGCCGAGGTCACCCCTCATCCGCCTTTGGCACCTTCTCCCCGTGCGCGGGGAGAAGGCTCTCGATGGGAGCGTGCCTCGAGAGCCTTCTCCCCTCGGTGAGGGGAGAAGGTGCCGAAGGCGGATGAGGGGTTGTTGCCAGTAGAATCGCGCGCGTCATGCGGAGCGTGATTGTAATTCCCGCGCGGTGGGCGTCGACGCGCTTCCCGGGCAAACCTCTCGCGCCGATCGCCGGCGTGTCACTCATCCAGCGCGTCTACGAACGCGCCGCGCACTCCACGCGCGCGAACGCGATCTACGTCGCAACGGACGATGAGCGCATCCTGGGGCACGTCGCGGAGTTCGGCGGCAAGGTCGTGCGCCCCGAAGGGGATTTCGCGACCGGCACGGATCGCATCGCGGCGGCGCTGCCGATCATCGAAATGATCGAGAAGCAGCCGTTCGACGTGATCGTCAACGTGCAGGGCGACGAGCCGCTGATCGACATCTCCTCGGTCGACGCGCTCATCGAGCGTCTCGAAACGACCCCGAGCGGCATGGCCACGCTGGCCTGTCCCCTCGAAACCGACGACGAGTTTCACGCGAAGGACGTGGTGAAGGTCGTGCGCGACAGCATCGGCAACGCGATTTACTTCTCGCGAGCGGCGATCGGCTCGCGAGAGACCGCGATGCGCCACATCGGCGTTTACGCCTACCGCCGCGCGGCTCTCGAGCGTTTCGTGGCCCTCGAGCCGTCCCCTCTCGAACAGGCAGAATCACTCGAACAGTTGCGGGCGCTCCAGCACGGCTTTAGAATTGCCGTGTTGCAAACAAGCAAGCCACACCTCGGGGTCGACCGACCGGAGGACGTGGCGCGCGTCGAGGGTGAACTTGCAAAACTGCACGCGTGATCTCGGAGGATGTGAGTGAGCCGAAAGGCTCCACTGCACAACCATCTCCCCACGCACCCCCTCTCTCTCCCCAAAACAGCAGGCAGAACTACGGCATCGCAGGAGGCGCCATGAGCACGAAGTACATCTTCATCACCGGTGGTGTTGTTTCCGGCCTCGGCAAAGGAATCGCCGCGGCATCCATCGGAGCGCTGCTCGAGGCGCGCGGATTCCGCATCACCATCCAGAAATTCGATCCCTACATCAACGTCGATCCCGGCACGATGTCGCCGTTCCAGCATGGCGAAGTCTTCGTCACCGATGACGGCGCGGAAGCGGACCTCGACCTCGGCCACTACGAGCGCTTCACCTCGATGCGCGCGTCGCGGAAGAACAACTACACGACCGGCCGCGTCTACCTGAAAGTCATCGAGAAAGAGCGTCGCGGCGACTACCTCGGCAAGACCGTGCAGGTCATCCCGCACATCACCGATGAGATCAAGAAGTGCATCAAGGAAGTCTCGGAAGGCGCCGACATCGACGTCGTGATCATCGAGATCGGCGGCACAGTCGGTGACATCGAATCGCTCCCCTTCCTCGAAGCCATCCGCCAGTTCCGTCAGGAAGCGGGCCGCGGAAACGCGCTGAACGTGCACGTCACGCTCGTGCCGTACATCAAGGCCTCAGAGGAGTTGAAGACGAAGCCGACGCAGCACTCGGTGCAGAAGCTGCGCGAGATCGGTATCCAGCCCGACATCCTCCTCTGTCGCTCGGAAAGAACGATCCCCGAGGAGATGAAGAAGAAGATCGGTCTCTTCTGCAATGTCGAAGAAGAGTCGGTCATCCCCGCGTACGACGTCGACTACATCTATCAGGTGCCGCTCGCGTTCGCGCGCGAGGGACTCGACGAGATCCTGCTCGACAAACTCCACCTGCCGCACGAGGAGATCGGCTCGCTGACGAAGTGGGAAGAGATCGTGCGCAAGATGCGGCATCCCGAGGATGAGGTGCGCATCGGATTCGTGGGCAAGTACGTCGACTTCGGCGATTCGTACAAGTCGCTCAACGAAGCGCTCGTGCACGGCGGCATCGCGAACAACGTGAAGGTGCGCATCGTCTACATCGATTCGGAGTCGCTGGAGGAAGAGGGCTATCACGGCGAGCTCGCGAGCGTCGACGGCATCCTCGTCGGACCGGGCTTCGGCTCGCGCGGCGTGGAAGGAAAGCTGCGCGCGATCCGCTTCGCGCGCGAGAAGCGCATCCCCTTCTTCGGGATCTGCCTCGGCATGCAATGCGCGACGATCGAGTTCGCGCGCAACATGGTGGGGATGGTCGGCGCAAACTCGACGGAGTTCGACGACGAGGCGCCGTACAAGGTGATCTACAAGCTGCGCGATCTCATCGGCGTCGACGCCCTCGGCGGCACGATGCGCCTCGGCAAGTATCCGTGCAATCTGAAGGAAGGCTCGCTCGCGCGCGAGGCCTACGGCGTGGAGTTCGTGGAAGAACGCCATCGCCATCGCTACGAGGTGAATCCCGAGTACATCCCCCAGCTCGAGGAGCGTGGGTTCCACGTAACCGGCATCTCCCCGGACGGAAAGTTCGTCGAGATCATCGAGCTCGAAGGCCACCCCTGGTTCCTCGGCTGCCAGTTCCACCCGGAGTACAAGTCGCGGCCTTCTGCGCCGCATCCGTTGTTCCGCGCGTTCATCGCCGCGGCACGCTTGCAGAAAGCGGCGAACAAGACGACGGTGCAGCTGGCGCAGCCCGCGGAAGTGAGCGAGGTGTAATGAGAGGCTAACGCGGCGGAAAGCCGATCATCCCGCCGATCTTCTCAGCCTCGTGCTCGAGGCCGTTCGCGATCGTTGTCGTGTTTTGCACCGCCCCCCGCGCGGTATCTCTGAGGCCGTCGATCAGATTGACGATGGGATCCCTCGGGTTTTGACCGCCGGGAGGTGTGGGCACCGGCAGGTTGCGCACGAGATCGGCGATCACGTTCAGCGTCGCGATCATCCCGGAGAGCATGGTCGTCAGCGCGGCGATCGCTTGCGCGATCAGAGCGAGTGACGTAGCGATCATTTTCAGCGCGGCGAAGAACGGCGCGAGCAACGCCTGGATCAATGCGACGAGATCAGGCTCCTTCCGCTTACAACCGCAACAGCAACAAAACAGCAGAAGGAACAGCGGGAGGACGACGAACACCGCGACGAGGATCACCATGGGCGGCATCGACAGCGCCGGAAGAACGGGCAGTGCCGGCACCGGCGAAGGCCCGCGCATGACGGCGAGCACACCGCCGATCGCGAGGATCAGCAGCAACAGGAGAAGCAACATCGGAAGCGCGCCGCCGAGCGATCCGCAGCCCTGACGATCGGTGAGATGCTCCGTTTTGATCTCGTCGTTCATGTGCGTCTCCTGGCGCCTCAGCGCCACATTCTGACGATCGGCCGCGTCGTGCCGACGACATTGCCCTCCGCCAGCCGTTCGGCATAGGCGTAGATTCCACCTCCGGGACCGCCCGCAGCAGCAACCGCCGCGGCACGGATCTCGTCGAACCATCCGATGAGCTGAAACAGACTGCCGAAGGCGGCGAGGTTGAGGTGGTGACCTGCCTCGTGCTGGATCAGTCCAGGCGGCGTGCCGAAGAAGCCGTGCAGCATCAGGAACAGACCGAGGTCGTATCCCATCGGTCCCGAGACCACCAGAACGGCGCCATTGAGATTCGCGGGCAGGCCGCCGGCGATCGCAATCGACGATTCCTCCGGGCTGATCGTCACGGCTCCGACTGCGAACCATCGTGCGAAGGCTGGCGCACCCGCGAATACGAGCGACACCCAATGCAAGGCCAGTCCGATCAGGAAGAACACGCCGCCGATCACGGTGAACAGCCACGACGACGGCAGAAGCGGCGCGAGAGTGCCGACCACGAGCTTCACACCCGCATCCTCCGGCCAGATCAGGACCGCAAATGACGCGATCAGGACGAGAACGGCTGCCACGCCTCCGCCGATCGGCGTGAACATCGCGCCGTACACGATGTCAGCGACGATCCCGGCATAGAGACAATTGACGCCAATGTTGACTCCCCGCCAGAAGAGCTCCTCGCCTATGGGAAACGCGCCGCCCACATAGCCGATCAGGTTCAGGATCGACTTCCCGCCGAAAAAGATCAGCACCGCGGACAAACCGCCGGTCGCTGCGAAGGACACCGTCAGGACCACGGTGCGCAGTCCGCCCATGTAGATCGTGATGAGGATGAGGATGAAGGAAGCGATCGAAACGGCCGTCAGCGAGCCAGGGAAAAATCGCAACAGTTGAGCGAAGGCGACGCACCAGAACAACAACACGAGATAGGCGACCAGCGCAACGACTCCGTGCGAAGTGACGGAGAGGAACCAGAGCGGAGCGCCTGTCCCGAACGAGTAGCCGAGGATCACGATGACCGTGATGTAGGCTACGAAAGCCGCCCCGAACAGACCGATCAGGAACCCGACGATGCGTGGGGCCATTCGCAATCTCCTCTACGCGGATACCTGATGGTATCGCGTCTGGCGCCGTTGGTCCTGGGTAGGAATCGGCACTGGAGACTCTAGGTAGACTGCCGCCATGTCTCACTCGCCGCGAACCGACACCCGCTTTGTCGGATAATCAGTTGCAATGGCTTCAGGACGGCGGATCGGCGACGCCGGCGTACACATCGTCGGCAAAATCGTCAATCGGGACCTCGGATGGATCTTTCGCGATCAACCGGTGGCCGACTACGGCATCGACGCGCACATAGAGGTCGTCGATGACGCGGGTCAGCCGACTGGGCGATTGCTCGCGCTGCAGATCAAGACGGGCAGCAGCTACGCACACCACAGATTCTCGACTGGGAACCTCCGCCATTTGAGCTACTGGCTGGAGCACTCGTTACCTTGCTCGTGGTCATGGTCGATGAACAGACGGAGACTGCGTATTGGCGCGTCGTGAGCGAGCCGATCGAACGGACCGAAAGCGGTTGGAGCATCGAGGTGTCGCAAGAGAACATTCTCGATGCCTCCGCGAAGGAGCCGCTTGCCGCGCTGGCGAGTGAGCGTTTGCGCGAGGGGATCGATCGGGCGCCGACGCCGTACGAGATTCAGCGGCACGCGGTCGAAGCGTTTGATCGGATTGCGGCGGGCGCTCTCGACGCGGACGGCGATGCAGGCGAACTCGCGTTTGACGGCGTCCTTTCCCGCCATGGGATCAGCGTCGTGCGCAAGTACGCCTTTCGCGGGATGCAATTCGTTATTAAGCGGACCATGGCCGACTACTGCGACGTGCGCGCGCTCGAGAGTCTTGCGGGCCGGGACATCCGCGCATATCAGTACGGGAGTTGGTCCTGGATCGTGTGCCCATTGGCGGTGCGGGTCGCGGGCGAATTCGTTTTCGAGTTGCAGCCGTTCGTCGAAGGAATGCCATTCGACCAGCTCGTTGCGCGAAATCGATATCCGTTTGCAGGTCAGTTCGTCGGGAAGCTGTACGTGACTCTGATTAGTGCACTGAACAAACTGCACGAAGCTGGCATCGTGCATCGTGACGTGCGCCCGGAGAATCTGATCCTCGTTCCTTCAGGCGATGTGGCGCTGCTCGACAGCACCTTCGCCACACGGATCGGCGGTGTGCAAGTGCCGGTTGCCAACGCGTCGTTTTCTCCACCCGAGCAGACCGCGGCGAAAGCGGAGGCGGTTTCGGACTACTATTCCGTCGCCGCCACGATCTTCTATCTCTGCCACGGAGAAGTTCCACCCGGGCCTCCACCGGAGCACGTGGAGACCGACGTCGGCAACTACTGGATGCGCGACGCACCTTTTGCAAGGCTTCTCGACCCGGACCCGCGCCGTCGTCCGCAAACGGTGTGGGACGCCCTGTGGAAGGACTACAGCGGAGTCGCCGTGTGGAAGCTCACCGGTGTGCTCGACGCCGGTGAGCTGGGATACCTCGTACTTGGCCAATCGCGGACGGCTCTCGTCGGTGCGGACCGGTTGCAGACAATCGTCGAGGATGCGCTCGTCTGGACAACGAACGTCGACCTGCGCCGTGATCTGCAGCGCGCCCGGACTGATCCGTCGGTGTGGCTCCGCGGGTAGGAATACTGCTACGGCGCACGCAGCAATTCCGGCGAGCGGCCGTACCGTCGCAATTGTTCACGAAAAACGCAAACCTTGCGACTCGCAATTTTCTAAATCGGGGCCGCTGAAAAATACGAAGCCGCCGAAGTGACGCTAATCAAGTGCTTAGGTTCGGCGGGGCGGACAGCGCTCGAACCCGCGACCTCCGGCGTGACAGGCCGGAGGGCTAAACGACCGAACTGCGTACCCTGTCCAATGCTGGTTCCAGTTGCACGTTTCTCTCGCGCTTTCAGCGCTCGGTGAGGATAACGCCCGCGAGATACCGCGAGCTCGCGCGACAGTATCCTTAGGGCGGCCCGGAAGCCATGACGCCCAGACCTTGGTAGGATTTGACGATGTTCGTATTCCTGTCCTACGCTCGCGAGGATCGCGAACTCGCGGAGAGAATCCGCGGCACCGTTGTCGCGGCGGGCTTCGAATGCTTCCTCGATACGAGATCGCTGCCGCCGGGCCAGGAATACAACTCACGGATTCGTGAGGCCGTGGCCCGGGCGGACCTGTTCATCTTTCTCTTGAGCACCGCGGCCGTCGAGCCTGGCTCCTACGCCTTGACCGAACTGGCCTTCGCAGAGAAGAAATGGCCCAATCCCGCAGGCTACGTTTTGCCCGTCGCCTCCGCGAACTTCGACTGCACCAGCCTTCCCGCCTATCTCCGCCCGATCAACGTTTTACAGCCGCACGGAAACACTGAGGCCGAAGTCCTCGCATGGGTGCAGGACCGGGCGGAACGGGGCGGCGGTGGCGGCGAGGAAACTCCCGGCGAACGGCTCGACCGATGGGCGCGTCTCCACCAACCTCCCCTTCGGCGGGCACGCAAGCTGCCGTTGCGCAACGTCCTCCGGGTGCTTGCCGGCCTTGCGTTCATCGCTTTCGGTATCGTGGCGGGCCAGAGCAACGTTCCCATCGCACTGACGCTCATCCCCATGCTGCTCGGCTGTGGCTTGATCCTCTTTGCGCTCCTCCAATCGATTCAAGGACTGATGGGCGCCAAAGCCGTCGCGGCACTGGTGTTGGACCGAAGCGAGCGTCGCGACGTCACGATCCATCTCCTGCTTACAAACGATAGACGGATCTCGTGCTCTCCAGTGGGACGCTCAGCGGCGAGCGCCTACCCCGGGGAGATCGGCTGGGCGTTCATCGCTGGAGGACTGCTGCTCGGGTTCGAGCGCGGGCGACCGACGGGATCGTAGGCTGCTGGAATCCACGTCACGACCCGACGGGAGGCCGCGAAACGATCAACAGGTAGACTGCCGCCGTGCTCCGTCGTCTCCTCTGGTGTCTCGTCGTTGTCCTTTCGCTTCCGTGATGCGGGTCGGCTGCGCCGGCGCCGATGACGAAGACCGCAGCGGCGAAGATTTGAGCTCACCGGAATCCCGTAATCAACACCGCATCCCGCGAGAAATCCCCGCGCGCTACCACCCACCCGTTCCGGCCCCGTAGGGGCGCGAACGACAGGATCCGGTTCTCATCGAAGTTCGTGATGCGGGTCGGCTTCGAGCCGTCGAGCGGAATGCGCCAGAGGTTCGCACGGTCGCTCGGCATCGTGTTGACCACGATCGCGGTGCCGTCGGGCGTCCACGCGATCTGCGAATTCGCGAACGGCGGCGCGGCGCGCAGCAGGCGCGTCGGCTTGCCGCCGCTCGCGGGGATCACGCCGACGGTCGGCTCATCGGCATCCGCGTCCGCGAAGTGGAACGCGATCTCCGAGCCGTCCGGGGAGAAGGCCGGCGTCGACGCGCGGAAGCCGGTCAGATGAACAACGCGTCCGCCGTCGATCGGCACGCGCGAGAGCACGGCCATCCCCTTATGCTCCGGCGAGTCGACATCGATTCCCTGGAACACGACCCACTTCGAGTCCGGCGACACGGTGGGCGTGACGCTCAGCGTGGCACGGTTCGAAAGCACGCGACGGTTCGAGCCGTCGAGGTCGATCCGGCAAAGGTCGACGTTCTTCCCCGTGTTCGAGAGATACACGATGTACCGCTCGTCCGGCGTCACGACCGGCGCGCGATTCCGCTGTCCGTCGTGCGTCAGCAGCGTGCGACCACTTCCGTCGTCGTTCATGATCCAGAGATCGGGATTGCCGCTCTCGAGCGACGTGAGCACGACCCGTCCATCGGCAAGCGCGGCGACTCCGTGTGAACCCTCGGTCTTCGCCGCCGTCAGCCGTCGCGGCGCTGCGCCTTCGGCGAGCACCCACACGTCCGACGTCCGGTCTCCGGCCACGGTGACCAGCGACTTGCCATCCGCGGTCACGCTCACCGACCGGTAGTCGAACAGATCGTTCGTCAGGCGCCAGGGCTCGCCCTCTGGATACGGAACGAGCCACACCTGTGAGCGATCCTCCTGCTCGACGGTCGCGATTGCGACGAGGGCCGAGGCATCGGGCAGCCACGCCGACTGCGCGACAACGCGCCATCCCGGATCGGCGATCGTGGTGATCGTCCCCGTCGCGACGTCGACGGACACGAGACGCGCCTTCTCCGGACCTCGAATGGCCGTCGCGATCGACTTTCCGTCCGGCGACCACGACGCCCCGGCGAAGAAAATCGGAACGAAGATCTCCGGTGCCTCGATCGTAGCGAGCGCGCGTCGCCGTGATCCGTCCGCGCTCGCGATGAACATCGTGCTCTTCGTGGCGTCCGGCCAACGCCCGCGCATGAAGGCCATCTGCCTGCCGTCAGGTGAGAACGTCGGCGGCGCGTCGGCTCCGTCGGCCACGATCGGCCGCGGCGTTCCACCGAGGGGCGAGATCTGAAAGATCGCGCCGTCCGGGGAGGCGGAGCTCTTCTCCGCGAAATAAATCGAGCCGTCGGTCCCAAACGCGACGCCGAAGTATCCGACCTGGCGCGGCGCGATGAGCTGCAGGCTCTGGCCTGCTCCCATCTGCTTGACCCACAGCGACTGCCCCGCCTGATCGGAGATCACGTAGGCGACGAATGCCCCGTCGTGGGAGATCGCCACCGCGATGACCTTCCCGGTCGCCGTGACCCGCGAGACGCGCATCGACGTCGTCGCGGCCGGCAGGTGCAACGCGGCTTGCTTGCGAAGGATGACGAACGCTCCGATCGCGATGGTGACGGCGACGAGCATCGCCGCGACCGGGATCCACCGCCGCGGCCGCGCCGGCGGCGCGACCATCGCAACCGCGCTCGGATGCGAGTCGAGCTCGCGAAGGAGGTCGCGCAGATCGATCGCCAGATCCTTCATCGTCTGATAGCGATCGTTCGGATCCTTCGCCAGCGCTTTGCGGACGATGCGGATCAGGTCGCGCGGCGCGTCGGCACGGTACGTCGCGATCGGCTCCGGGTCGCTGTAGATGATCCGGTGCAGTGTGTCGACGAGGGAGTGTCCTGTAAACGGGCGACGTCCGGTCACCAGCTCGTGAAGGATCGAGCCGAGGGAGAAGATGTCGGCGCGATGGTCGACCGGCTTGCCGAGGGCCTGCTCCGGCGCCATGTAAGACGCCGTTCCGAGGATCGTTCCGGGATTCGTGTCCTTGATCTGTGTCGGTTCCGTCCCGGCGACATCGCTCTCGGGATTTGCGCGGAGCTTGGCGAGACCGAAGTCGAGCACCTTCGCGTAGCCCGACGGCGTGACCATGATGTTTTCCGGTTTGAGGTCGCGATGGACGACCCCCGCCGCGTGCGCCGCCGTCAGAGCCTCGGCCACCTGCAGCATGATGTCCAGCGCTGTCCGGATCTCGATCGCGCCGTTGGCGATGATCTCGCGCAGTGTCGCACCGTCGATCAGCTCCATGGCCATGAAGCGGATCGAGTCCGATCGCCCGGGCGCGCGCTCTTCGCCGATGTCGTGCACCACGATCACGTTCGGATGATTCAGTGCCGACGCCGCGCGTGCTTCCTGAATGAATCGCGAGACGCGCGTCGCGTCGGTCACGAGCTCCGCGGGGAGGATCTTGAGGGCGACGTAGCGCTCGAGGGCCGCGTCGTAAGCTTTGTACACTCGCCCCATCCCACCTTCGCCGAGAAGCGAGACGAGGCGATAACGGCCAAGGGTCTCGAGAGTGGAAGACATGAGGGTCGCGAGATCCTACATCTTAGCGCCCGCATCCGCGCGCGCAGAGACAACCTGAAAATCGGCGGAGGGATTGCCATCGTCAGGACGTAGGGATCTCGGTTGTCTGGGTAGCTTCGCAGAGCGCCGCTGCGCGCCACTTCTCATTCACATGACCGCCCAGAACGTGCGGCTCTGACGCGCAGGCCCACACGTGAAACTTCTCCTCGTGCACGTGACCGTCCGTCACGTGCAGCTCTGCCGATCAGAGCCGCATCTGAAGTTTTCACGTACAGCTCTGGCCTTCAGAGCCGCACGTGAAAACCAGTCACCTGCGCGCGCTCGACCTGCGCGCGCTCGACCTGCTCGCGCTCGACCTGCTCGCGTCGATCATCCCCGATCTCAGGACGCCCCATCCCGCGACTTCGAAACGCGTACGCGGAGCGCGAACGGTCTCGCGCGAAACCGTGAGCTCGATCATCGCCATGGTGGAAGCCTTCCCCAACCTGCAACGCCTCCACAAATTCGACGCAGACCGCGCTCACGAAGTCCTCGACTCGACAGACGGCTATCGCCTGGTCGCCGAGCGTCTCGACAGGCTCCGCGCCCGCGTGAAATACACCGCCGAGGCGCGGTGGGCCGAGGTCCTCGCACAAGCCATGCAGACCTACTAACTCGCATGCGCTCTTGCGAAGGATGCATCGCAAGGCGAGCTCGCGGCACACGTCGCAACGATCCGCGGCCACCTCGCACGCAGAAACGGAGCGACGGGAAAACGAAAGAAGGAGCCTCCGCCCCAGGTCTAGAATGACCCGATCATGACAACCGAGCCCGCCGCCCTGCCGACGCCGCCGGAGCCACTCCGCCCGGTCTCGCTGTCCGAGCGCGTCGACACGATCGACATCCTGCGCGGCCTTGCGTTGTTCGGCATTCTCGCAGCGAACATCCGCGGCTTCTCGGGACCGCCCATCACCTACCTCGCTCCGCACCTGTTCTGGACTGCGCTGCACGATCGGATCGCGCAGGCGTTCGTCGACGCATTCATCCAGGGGAAGTTCATCACCATCTTCGCCTTCCTCTTCGGCGTGGGTTTCGCTGTGCAGTTCGAACGCGCGAGCGCGCGCGGCGCGAAGTTCGGCTGGACCTACTCGCGGCGCCTGTTCGTGCTGTTGCTCTTCGGCCTCGTGCACGGACTGCTGATCTGGTTCGGCGACATCCTGTTGATGTACGCGCTCGACGGCTTCCTCTTGCTGTTGTTCCGCAAGCGCCGCGACAAGACTCTCGTGATCTGGGCCGTGATTCTGCTCTCGATCATGCCGCTGATGATGACCGGCGCCTTCATCGCCACGCAGTTCGGAGCGAAGCTTCCGAACCTGAAGCCATCCGCGGCGGAGATCGCGAAAGCCGCGGACGTCTATGCGAACGGGACTTGGCTGGAAATCCAGAAGCAGCGCATGCCGGATGCCGTCAAGCACAACTGGGCCTTCTTCCCGGCGATCGCCGCGCAGATCCTGGGCCTGTTCCTCCTCGGCATTCTCGCCTGGCGCAAGCGCTTCTTCCATCCCACACCCGGGTCCCTCCCGCGTTACCGCGCCACGATGTGGTGGGGCCTCGTCGTCGGCGTCACCGGAAACGTAGCGATCACGATCGTGCGGTTTTTCGATCCGTCGCCCATGCCGACGACCTGGCCGAAGTTCTCGATGCTGCTGGTATACGCGATCTCCGCTCTCGCGCTGAGCCTCGGCTACGTCTGCCTTGTAATCGTGATCTGTCAGGACGAGCGATGGCGCATTCGCCTGCGTCGTTTCGGCGCCGTCGGCCGCACCGCGCTGACGAACTACCTGCTGCAGTCGGTCATCGGCACACTGATCTTCTACAACTACGGCCTCGGCTTCTTCGGCGCCGGCCCGGCCGTCCTTCTCCCCTTGACGTTCCTCATCTTCGCCGCGCAGTTGTACGCCAGCTTCTGGTGGCTGGCGCGCTACCGCTTCGGTCCCGTGGAGTGGTTGTGGCGGCGGTTGACGTACAAGGGACCGCTGCCGATGCGGCGGGAGACGACGATCGCGGCCGCGGAGCAGGTCCCGGCGTAGCCGGCACGGCCGGCTGCGCTGGTTGGCATAGCCTTAGGTACGTGCGGTCCCTCCGAGGCGCGGGCTCTCCTGGAGGTAGGGAATTCCTTCAATCGCGACTCTCCTCCTTCGAACCCCGTCGTTCCCGACAACTCGAGAGAAGAAAGGACACTCGCATGAAGAAGTCTCGTGCCCTCCTCTGGCTCGCCGCGCTGATCGTGATCACCGTTTCCGGCTGTCGAAAAGAAGCGACCCAACCGGCGCTGGAAGCAGCAGCCCCGGCGGAGAAAAAAGCGCAAGCGAACGTCGGCTCGAATGCCTGGCAAGTTCCTGCCGACGTCACGCCCACTCCGCCGCCCCCGGTAGCGCAGAGCGCCTACACCGATTTCGGCTGGCAGACGTTCGTCGCTCTGAGCTGGCCGGCGCTCTCGCCCGCGTCCGGAGGACAGAACGGACAGCCGGACACCAACTCGACGATCGGAGCCACGGCCGCGAACGGCGCGTTCGTTCCGACGGTCTGGGCCACGTTCCGCGATCTCGACACGATCATGCTCGATAACGGCGTAGATCCCGGCGCGAGCTACACGCAGGCGGTGACCATCCCGAGCAACTGCGCACCGATCGGCAGCAACCCGATCGCACCGGGGTTCCAGCCGATGTTCGTGAACGCATCGACGTTTCCGAACGCCACGATCGTGAAGGACTACATCAACCAGGCGACCAATAATCCGCTCGTGGACCAGAAGGGCTGGTACACCTTCACGAACATTCGCATCAACGAGTCCGAATACAACTTCATCCGCCAGAACGGCTACTACCTCGGCGCCAATCAGGCGGCGGCCTACAGCAAGGACGGCCAGCTCCAGGCTTTCCCGAAGACCGGACAGGAGAGCGGCTATCCGACATTGCCGTCGTACGCACAATACGGCGCGCTGGAGATCAAGAGCGCGTGGCGACTGCTGGACCCGAGCACTGATTCCGCGATCATTCCGCGCTACTACACGCAATGGGGTTACTTCATGCAACCCGACGGCGTGACCTGTCAGGGGCCGGCGCTCTTCGGTCTCATCGGATTGCACATCCTCCGTTTGACGACTTCGATGGGCGGCACGTGGTTCTGGGCGAGCTTCGAGCAGGTCGACAATACGTCCGCGCCGTCGGGCATTCCGGCGACCCTCGCCGCCGCGAACACGCCCAACGGCAACTGCACGAGCGCGTACAACGTGCCGCCGACGGCCGTCACGGCGAACATTCCGTGGAACAACACGAACAAGCCGAACAACATCTGTCAGGTGACGAACATCCCCGCCAACGTGCAACAGGCGAATGCGACCTGGCAGCAGAATCTGAGCGGCACGGTCTGGCAGTACTACCAGATGGTGAACACGCTGAATCCCTGCCCTTCGGATGGCACCGACTGCTCCACGTTCCAACCCATCTACGACACGTCCAATCAGATCAACCTGACCGAGTTTGCGAACACCGGCATCGAAACCTACTTCCAGAACAGCAACTGCATGGACTGCCACGGCTCCGCTGCCGGGAACGGAGTCCCGAAACCACTGACGGGCACGAACCAGATCTTCACGTTCGCGCTTCTCAACGCCTACATGCCGCAGACCGCCGCAACGACAGCGACACGCGAGACGCTGCGCGCGCACTTCCGGAACCCGCCGAAGAGCCGCGCGGTCTCGGCGCCGAAGTGATGGAAATGGAGCGCCGGCGTCCCGCCGGCTGGCCACGCGGCGTCCTCGCCGCCCGCAGAACGCAAGCGCGGGACGCCTGCGGGCCAGCCGGCGAGGACGCCGGCGCTCCGAAAACCGGCATACTCGCGCCGAAATGAACGCGCTTCTTGTTCTCGCCCTCACCTGCACCACGATCGCGGGTACGTACACGCGCTACGAGGAGAACTCCGAGGCCACGATTCGGATTCATTGCGTCGATGCCGCGACCGTGCGCGTGGATGGCGAAGCATTGTGGGGAACGAATCGCGAGGCGCCTCACACGGGCACGATCGAGTTCACCGCGCCGCTGAAGGATCGCACCGTTCATTGGCGCGATCCGGATGACGACTCCGACCACGCGTATGCAGTCACGCTCACGTTCGATGAAGACGGAGCGCTCGTCGTGACCGAGGAGAACGCGACGAGCTACCTCGGCATGAACGTTACGTTTGCGGGCGACTACAGCAAAGATCCGCCGGAATGACTCACGCTCGGGATGACGCGATGCGGTAGCTGTCCGCGACGAACTGCGTGACCTCGTTCCAGTCGACCTTCCCGACATCGAGACGCATGCCCGCCCAACCGCGCTTTCCGATGTACGCCGGCAGATAGAAGCGCTTCGGATCGCGCTTCGGCAGGTCGAGGTTCTCGCCGAGGCGGGTCTTGAAACAGACCGAGACGATGCCGTCGCCGTGGTGGTTGTCGAGGAAGTACGCGAAGACCTTCTTGCGAACGCGATACGTCACATGCGAGTCGCCGCACAGCTCCGACGTCGCCGCGGAGAAACCGAGACAGATCGCGGTCACGCGCTCGCGCAGATCGTCGTTCTTCATGCGCGTCAGGATACGCGTCCGCAACAGAACGATGAACAACTCCGCGCGCGATCTCCATTGGCGTTCCGGTTGCGATGAGAGCGCACAGCAGTTGATCGGTCAAAGGAGACAAACATGAAGAATTCAGTGAGATTCGCAGGGATTCTGGCAGGAGCGCTGGCATTTACGTCGCTCTTCGGTGTGTCCGCAAACGCGGATACGCGTCATCAGGATGAGTCATCGTGGCGGCAATCGCGAGGGGACGACCGTTACGACCCGGACGATCGTTACGACCGGGACGACCGTCGCGATTCGCGTCGGGACGATCGCGATTTCCTGAGCGGCCGAGTGGAGCGTGTCGATCACCGCCGCAACGTGGTGCTGCTGCGCGGACGGAACGGACGCACGATCGTCGTGCAGATGGTCCGCAACCGCAATCGCCGCGGCGTCGACGTCGACGATCTCCGTCGCGGCGACTACGTGACGTTCGTCGGCGACTGGTCGCGCGGCGGATTCCAGGCCTGGCGCATCGAAGATGTCGACCGCGGACGCCGCGGACGCGGACGCGATCGCTGGTAAGTGCGTTCTGTTGACGTGGGACGGGCGCTGAAGCCCGCCCACGTCATCGTCTCATCGCAAAGCCAGCCGTCCGCCGACGATCGCCATCGCGCACGCGAGAAGAACGAGCATCCAGCCGCTGAGCGTCGGGATCTCCGCGTGCTGGACCTCATGCTGCGCTTCGTCGGATGAGGCGAGGTAATTCGCATCGCCTTCGTATTCGGCGCGGATCGTGTGAGTGCCGTAGGTCATCGCGGGAAGAGCAATCGTCGCCTGGCCTGCGCTGTCGAGCGTCGCGGTCGCGACGAACACGCCGTCGACCGACACGGAGACATCGCCGGACGGCACGCCGGTTCCCGGTGCGACTGGAGAGACCTGCACGACCGCGTCGACCGCGTTCTGACCGTAAGATGGATTTGGCACCGTGGTCACTTCCACGGACGTCGACGAAGGCGTCGTGGTGTGCGTCAGCGGGGCGGATTCACTCGGCGCGAACACGCCTTCGCTCGCGTAGATCGCCACGATCGAATCGGTTCCGGCCTGGAGGCTCGCGGTGAGCACGGCCTGGCCCGAAGGGTCGAGTGTGGCCGATCCGAGGAAGACGCCGTTGCGCTCGAAGGTCACTTCGCCGGTCGGCGTGCCGGAGGACGCGCTCACCGTCGCGGTCAACGTGAACGGCTCGCCCGTCACAGTCGTCGGCGTGGACTGTGCGAGCACCGTGGTCGTCGGGAACAACACGGTCAACACGACATCGTTGCCCGTGCCGCCCACATAAGTGATGCGAAGCCACAGCGCGCCCATCTGAAATGCGCTTCCTTCCGGACGTCCCACGAAGATCCCCGACACCGCGTCCGCACCGTCGTTTTGGATCAGCGTGAAGGTCGTGCCGGGCGCCGGATCTCCCGCGGGGAACGTGAGTCCCAGGCCCGCGTTGTTGAGCGTGACGCTCCCGTTGACCACCACACGATCGCTGCTCGGAGTCGTGAGGTCGTAGTTGATCCCGTTGTTGTTCACAGTCAGATTGCCGGTCGTCAACGTGCCGATCACGTGTGGATCGATGCAGCAGAACGCCGTTGGATCGTCGCCCGGCTGGATGGTCGTGAAGTTGACGGTCAGCTGCGGGAATGTCGCGGTCCCCGCGAGCACCGCAGGAAAGCCGCCGTTGGCGTTCACCATCACCTGATTCGCGGCGACCGTTCCGACGGCGTTCCACCGGCCCGCGGGGCCCATCGTGATGTCGCCCGTGATGTTGATCGGTCCCGTCGACACGATCCGCCCACCGGATTGGAGCGCGAGATTCCCCGTTCCCGAGATCGAGCCGCTCAACGTCGGCGAGCCGTTGATCGTGAGCGTGTGCCCGTTCAGAGCGATCGTATTCGGGAACGTGAACGATTCGCCGCCGACGAACGTTTGCGACGCGGTGAGCGTCGTCGGGACGTTCCAGGTCACGGCGCCTGCGAACGAGTGCTTCGTGATGCCATTCGCGAGCGTGATCGCATTGCCGCTGATCGAATACGTCGTCGAATCGCTGGGAAACGCGACCGATTCGAGATCGAGGCCCGCAATGTCATTCGTGTTCGTCTGGTTCGATGCGCCCGCCGGGAACACGAGCTCATCGCCATCGACCGGCGCAGCGCCATCGACCCAGTTGCCTCCGACGGACCAGAGACCGTTCACGCTCCCCGTCCACGACTTCTGCGACGTCAGGACGGTCAGGACGACGTCGTTGCCCGTGCCGCCTGCATAGCTGATCTGTAACAGCACGCCGCTGTGACCGAACTGCGCTCCCTCCGGAAGTCCATCGAATGTGCCGTTCACCGCGTCCGCGCCGTCGTTGTCGATGATCACGAACGACGAACCCGCGGTGGGAAGTGCGCCCGGAAAGAAGACGAACAGCGTCGGGTTGTTGAGGGTGACGTTTCCGTTGACGGTCACGCTGTTGACGTCGGAGGGAGTCAGGTTGTGCGAGAACCAGCCTGCGTTTGCGACGAGATTTCCCGCGATGATGTTGTCGTCCGGTGTGAATAGCGTATTCGTGATCGTCGTTGGCGGAAACGTGCCCGTGCCCGTGAGGCTGGGCGGCGCGATCGGCATGCCGGCGACGATGAGCTGCGTGGCGGTGACCGGTCCGTCCAGATCGATGGCGCAGAACGAGAATGGTTGCGACTCGACGCTTCCACTGATGTTGATCGAGCCCGTCAAGTGCACCGCGTTCCCGGCGAAGAATACGTTCCCATTGCCCGAGATCGGGCCGGCGATCGTCGCCTCGCTCACGGTCAGCGTAAATCCGTTCAGATTGATGGTGCTGCTGAACGTCCCGGGCGTGTTGAAGGTCTGCGACGCACCGAGCGTCGTCGGTACGGCCCAATTCGACGGTGTCGACGTCTGACCGGTTACGCCGTTCATCAGTGTGATCGCGTTTCCGCTGATGTTGAAGCCGCCCGGGTTCGGAAACACGTTGACGAACGTGATCGTGTCGATGATCAGGCCGGCAGCGAGGTCATTGACGATCGTCGTTTGTGCCGCGTCGTTCGGAAATACGAGCGCATCGCCGCTGGCCGGCACGCCGCCGGTCCAGTTGCCTGCGTTCGACCAGAGATTGCTGGCCGTGCCGGTCCACGTTTTCGTGGCGGCGGATGCAGCCACGGTGTAGAGAACGGAAAGACAAAGACACACGACGACTGACGACAGACGCTTGAAGTGCATTTTTTGAACGATTCCTTTGGACCCGGCCACTATAACGGAACCCTCCGCTGGGGCCTATGACGAGTCGGATGTCGTCGGATCGCGATACGATCCGCGCCGCAATGGCGACGACCACCCGCAGCATCGAGATCACGCCCGACGTTCGATTCGGAGCCGACCACCCGCCCCTCTTCATCGCCGGTCCCTGCGTCATCGAGGGACTGGAGCACGCGCTCAAGATGGCGCGCCTGCTCGCGCGGCTGCGTGACGAATTGAAGATCCAGCTCGTCTACAAGTCGTCGTTCGACAAGGCCAACCGGTCGTCGATCGAGTCGTTCCGCGGACCAGGCGTCGAGAAAGGGATGGAAGTCCTCAAGGCGGTGAAGGAAGAAACGGGACTGGCGTTGTTGACCGACATCCATGAGCCGTGGCAGGCCGAGCCCGTCGCGGAGGTCGTCGACATCCTGCAGATTCCGGCGTTCCTCTGCCGGCAGACGGACCTCATTGCCGCTGCAGCGCGCACGGGTCGCGCGGTGGGAGTGAAGAAGGGACAGTTCCTTTCGCCCGAGGAGACGAAGAACATTCTCGAGAAGGGGGCGGAGGTGGGGAACGAGAAGGTGTTCATCACCGAGCGCGGGACGTCGTTCGGCTACCAGAATCTCGTCGTCGACATGCGCTCGTTCCCGATCGTGCGAGCCCTCGGCGCACCGGTGGTCTACGACATCACGCATTCGATGCAGCGTCCGGGCGGCGAAGGGAAGCAGACCGGCGGCACGCCGCAGTTCGCGCGGCCACTCGCGCGCGCGGCCGCCGCGGCAGGCGCGGACGGGTTCTTCATGGAAGTGCACGACAACCCTCCCGCCGCGCTGTCGGATCGCACGACGCAGATCGTTCCCGATCACGCGCGCGCGATCATCGAGGATGTGCTGCGATTGCGAGAGGCGCTGGAGCCGATTTGAAAGCCCGCACCATCATCGCCACGCTGCTCGCGCTCTTCGCGCTCCTGACGCTGTTCGATCGGTTCGTGCTCGTGGAGATGCTGCTGCGGCGGGCGGCGGTGCCGTTGCTCGTGGCGTTCTTGGTCGGGGTCGCGTGTGTGGGCGTCGGGGCGTTGGCGCGGCGGGCGGAGGAGGCGGATGTTCCGCTCGATTTTCTGATCGGGTATCCGTTGTTCGGGACGGTTTGTTTTCTCGTCGGGACGATCAAGGTTTCGGCGTGGACGATGGTGCCGATCGTTGTTCTCGGCGCGATCGTTGGGGTCGTGAAGATGCTGGCCGGCTGGAAGCCGGCGGACCGGCCGGCTGGAAGCCGGCGCTCCGACCTCTGGTTCGCGGCGGTAGTCGTCGTCATTGGGTGTGGGTTCGTGGCGGCGCAGGCGCCTCCGTCTTCGCTCGATGAGGTTGCGTATCACCTCGCGGTGCCGCAGGCGTGGGCGTTGGAAGGGCGCGCCGTCGAGTTGCCGCTGTCGTCGCACTCGTACTTTCCGCTCGGGGTGGAGTCCGCGGATCTCGCGGCGCTCGTGTTGCTGGGCGCGAATGGCGGCGGAGTCGCGTCGCACTTTCTGCATCTGTTCGCGGCGATCGCAACGTCGCTGCTCATCGCGCGGCGGACCGACTCGTGGCTCGCGACCGCGGCGATCGTGACGACGCCGGCGCTCGCGATCACCGCCGGCTGGTCGCTCGTCGACTGGCCGCTGGCGGGACTCTTCGTGGCGACGTTCGTGGCGATGGAGCGCGACGATGCACACAATGACAGGCGCACCGCGAGCGCGGCGACCGCGGCAGGACTGCTGACGAAGTACACGTTCCTCCCCTTCGCGATCCTCGCCTGGGCCATCAAGCGAAAGCGCCCTTACGCGATCGTCCTGGCGGGACTCGTGTTCTTCGTGCGCAACGCGATCCTCACCTTCAATCCATTCGCGCCATTCTTCGGCGCCGACGCACCGCACGTCTCGGGATATCGCGCGCTCGCGCTCGCGGACTACGTCTTCGAGGGCTCGTTCATCGACGAGGCCATCGGCGCGTCGATCGTCGCGCTGCCCGCGTTCGCAACCGGCGCGCTCGCGCTGGGAAGCGTAGGCATCGCGATCGTGCTCTTCTTCCTCGCGCCTTCGTCACGCATCCTCGTGCCGTATCTCGTCGTGCCGTCGCTCACAGCATCAGAAGGGCTGAAGAAGAAATGGTTCGCAGTGCTGATCGCGATCTGCGTCGTGGTGCAGACGTTCCTCGTGGTCTGGTTCACCGCGCGCGGTGATGCGTTCTCGCTGCTCGCCGGCGGCGCGTCGGAGGCAGAGTACCTGCGCAAGCAGCGGTCGTCGTACGCGTCGATCGAATGGCTCAACACCCAGCTCCCGAAGGATTCGCGAACGCTGGTCGTCGGGACGAACGAGACGTACTGGTTCGCGCGCCCCGTGCGCGGCGGCGGCAACTTCGACGGACCGCGCGTGTCGCGTTACCTCGAGTCGCTGGCGCTGCAGGAGCAACTGAAAGCCGACCGCATCACGCACGTGGCAGTGATCGCGGCGCCGATCCCCACGGGCAACGAGCAGAAACAACAAGAGCGGCAAACGACTCTGTCGCCTGCCGCTCAGAGAAATCTCGTTGCGATGCTGGACCGCTTCGCGGGACACGTGACGTCGCGCGGCGACGTCACGCTGTTCACGCTACGCTAGAACCGCCGCTTCCACGCCCGCCGCCGCGCGCAGCGCGTCGGCCTTGTCCGTCAGCTCCCAGGTGAACTCCGGCTCGGTGCGGCCGAAGTGTCCGTAGGCCGCGGTCTTCTTGAAGATCGGGCGGCGGAGGCGCAGCGACTCGATGATGCCGCGCGG
>Ga0075421_100000352_pt1 | contig 46407 bp, 33 predicted proteins | sample SoiMetdeltSBSDD5_FD_75292 | JGI IMG/M metagenome (GOLD analysis project Ga0075421, IMG submission 75292) | Bulk soil microbial communities from a Populus tree surrounding site in Tennessee, USA - Soil MetaG P. deltoides SBSDD5 | ecosystem: Environmental > Terrestrial > Soil > Tree plantation... | reverse complement strand
GGCTACAAGTTCTCGACCTACGCCACGTGGTGGATCCGCCAGGCCATCACGCGCTCGATCGCCGACCAGGCGCGCACCATCCGCATCCCGGTGCACATGATCGAGACCATGTCCAAGCTGCGCAACGTCACCAAGAAGCTGGTCCAGACCCTGGGCCGCGAGCCGACCATCGAGGAGATCGCCCGCAACAGCGACATCTCCATCGAGGAGGCCAAGCGGGTGATGAAGATCAGCAAGCACCCCATCAGCCTCGACCGGCCCATCGGCGAGGGCGACGACAGCTACTTCGGCGACTTCATCGAGGACGAGTCGGCCGTCAGCCCCGTGCAGGCCGCCGCGCAGGAGATGCTCAAGGACAAGATCATGGCCGTGCTGGACACCCTGTCCTTCCGCGAGCGCGAGATCATCAAGCTGCGCTACGGCATCGGCGACGGCTACACCTACACGCTCGAGGAGGTCGGCCGCATTTTCAAGGTCACCCGCGAGCGCGTGCGCCAGATCGAGGCCAAGGCGGTCCGCAAGCTGCAGCACCCGGTGCGGGCCCGGCTGCTCGAAGGGTTCATCGACAGCGCCGCCGCGAGTTAGGGCGTCGTCACGGCTGCTGTCCAACTCCACACGTCGGCGGCCGCGGTCGATGTCCGCGATCGCCATGATGCGGGCGAAGCTTCGCGGCAGAAAAGCTCGCGGCGCCCCGGGTCGAAGCTTCGGTGAGGCCGGCGTGGCTGCACTCGGTGCCCGGCGCGTAGGGCGCCGACGCCTCGGGGTCGGCGGGCCGCTTTCGCCCGGCTGCGGCGCTTCGCCCCCATCATGGCGATCGCGAGGCCAGAGGCGCGGCCTTCGGGGCGTGGAGTTGGACAGCAGCGAAAGGCGCGCGGGGCGGCCCTCGACCGAACTCTGGGCGAGGAGACATCTGCGTCCTCCTCGACCAGCGAGAGGCCGAGGGCCGCCCCGCGCGCCTTTCGCTGCGGCGGGCCGAGACCCTCGCCTTGCACGGCCGTCCTCTGGTACCCTCGCAGGATTCCCGTGGCAAGCGGATCTGTGACGCGCGAAGAGCAGAGGCAGCAGATTTTCCATCTCGTCGCCTTGCGCGATGTCGATCGGCTCCGCGCCCAGACCACGCTGCTCATCGAGGCGGTGCCGCGCATCCTGTCGGCGCGCCAGCGCGACTCGGGGGCGGCCAAGGAAGGGCTCGAGGCCGCGCGCACCAAGCTGCAGGGCTTCCGCACCCACCTGAAGTCGCTGGAGCTCGACCTCGCCGAGCGCGAGGCGGCCATCCAGAAGGCCAACGGCAACCTCATGACCGCCAAGACCAACCAGGAGTACAGCCTCCTGGTGGCCGAGATCGAGCGCAAGAAGGAGGACAAGGGCAAGGTCGAGGAGCAGATCCTCGAGCAGTTCGAGGTCATCAAGACGGGCGAGCGGCTGGTCAAGGAGGCCGAGGCGCGGCTGGTCGAGGCGCAGGCCGAGTTCAAGGCCTTCGAGGAGCGCGCGCGCAAGGAGCTGGTCGAGCACCGGCAGGAGCGCACCCAGCAGGACGAGCGGCGCGAGCAGGTGCGCCGCGCGCTCGATCCCGAGGTGCTCAAGGTGTACGACCGCGCCTTCCGGGCGCACGGCGAGGCCGTGGCTCCGGTCGAGGGCAACATCTGCCAGGGCTGCTTCTCGCCCGTGACGCCCAACGACCGCAGCCGCCTGCTGTCGGGCCGCGAGCTGGTCACGTGCCGCGTGTGCAGCCGTATCCAGTTCCTGCCCGAGATCCTGCAGGCCGCGCCTCCGGCGTGAGCCTTGCGGGGCGGAGGGACCCGCCGCGCTCGCGGTCCTCGGCTCATGAGGCGCGGCTGTGCCGCGCTTCATGAGCCTGCGGGCGACGTTCCGCGCGTCGGGTCCCTCCGCCCCGCAAGGGCGTGGCGCGATGGAGGCGCATGGGCAGGGCTTGCATGCGACTCCGCGCGCGGCGCCTTGCTCCGTGCGCGCAGCTTGGCGGTGATGGTGTCGGGACCCGAAGCCTTCTTCTCGAGCACGCGTGGAGCCTGGCCATGACGGCCATCCGGCAGGTGATCGTGGGGACGGCGGGGCACATCGATCACGGGAAGTCGGCGCTGGTCGAGGCGCTCACGGGGGTGCATCCGGACCGGCTGGCGGAGGAGCAGGCGCGGGGGATGACCATCGACCTCGGCTTCGCGCCGTACGTGCATCGGAGCGGCGCGCTGGTCGGCATGATCGACGTGCCGGGGCACGAGCGCTTCCTGCGCAACATGGTCGCGGGCGCCACGTCCGTGGACGTGGTGCTGCTGGTGGTGGCCGCGGACGACGGCGTCATGCCGCAGACGCGCGAGCACCTGGCCGTGCTCGAGTTGCTGGGCGTGCGGCGGGGCCTCGTGGCCCTCAACAAGGTGGACCTCGTGGATCCGTCGCTGGCCGAGCTGGCGCACCTGGACGTCGCGGCGCTGCTGGCCGGCACGGGGCTGCAGGATGCGCCGATCGTCCACGTCTCGGCCGTCACGCGAGCGGGGCTGCCCGAGCTGCGGGTGGCGCTGGACGCCCTCATCGAAGAGGTGCCGCCGCGCGGCGACGAGGGGCCCTTCCGCCTGCCCATGCAGCGCGTGTTCTCGGCCAAGGGGCACGGCACGGTGGTCACGGGCGTGCCCATCAGCGGACGCGTGGCGGCGGGCGACGCGCTGGAGGTGGTGGGCCGGGAGGGCACCGTGCGCGTGCGCGGCGTGCAGGCCTACGGGGCGCAGCGCGACGTCGGCCGCGCCGGACACAGCACGGCCCTCAACGTCACGGGCATCGAGACCGCCGACGTGACTCGCGGCGACGTCGTGGCCACGCCCGGGGTGTTCGCGGCGCGGCGCCGGCTCTCGGTGCACTACCGCCACGTGGCCGGCGATGCGCTGCGCAACAACCTCGAGGTGCGCCTGCACGTGGGCACCGCCGAGCGCCTCGGCGCGGCCGTGGTGCTGGATGGCGACGCGGTCCTCCCCGGCGCCGAGGCCTTCCTGCAGCTCCGGCTGCACGAGGCCGTGGTGGCCGCGCCGGGCGACCGCTACCTGCTGCGCCACGCCGCCACGCTGGCGGTGCTGGGCGGCGGCAGCGTGCTGGCCGCCACGGACGGCCGCCTCAAGCGCTTCAAGGACCGCGTGCTGACCGACGCGCGCGAGCGCCTGGCGGCGCAGGGCGATCCCGCGCGGCTCGCGCGGGTGGCGCTGTCCGCCGCGGGCCGCCGCGGCCTGCCGGTCGCCGAGCTCGCGGTCCAGACCGGGCTGCCGGCCGCCTCGCTCGCGGCGCTGCTCGCGCCGCTGGTCGAGTCGGGCGAGGTGCTGGCCGTGGGCAGCCAGCGCTTCGTCGAGGCCGGCGCCGCGGAAGAGCTGGGTGACGAGCTCGTCGCCGCCCTGCGCGCCGAGCACCGCGCGCAGCCGTTGCTCGACTGGGCGGACCTGGCCGCCGTGCGCCGCCGCGTGGAGACGGACGACGAGCTGCTGTCGCTGCTGCTGCAGCGCGACCGGCGCTTCGAGACGGCCGCGGGCGGCCGCGTGCGCCAGCGCGGCTGGCGCGCGCAGCTCTCGGGCGCGCAGCGCGAGGCGCACGACGCGCTGCTGGCCGCGCTGCGGCATGGCGGCGCCAACCCGCCTGCGGCGGAGACGCTCCTCGCGGGCCTGCCCGAGCCGGAGCGGCGCGCCCTGCTGGCCATGATGAAGGCCGCGGGCGAGGTGGTGGCCCTCGGCGAGCACTGGTTCGCGGCCGAGGCCGTCGCGCGCGTGCGCGGGCAGGTGCTGGCCCACGGCCGCGCGCGCGGCGGCGCCATCGACATCCCGGCCCTGCGCGACGAGCTGGGCACCACGCGCAAGTTCCTCATCCCGCTGCTCGAGCACTTCGATGCGGCGGGCCTGACGGTGCGGCACGGCGAGCGGCGCACGCTGCGGCACGTGGAGGGCGCGCCGTGAGGCAGCTGGTGGCCCTGCTGGCCGCCACGCTCCTGGCCGCCTGCGGCGGGCCGCCGCCGCCCTCGCTGCTGGTGGTGAGCATCGACACGCTGCGCGCCGATGCTGTCTCGGCCTTCGGGCGCGAGACGGCCACGACGCCGCGGCTCGACGCGCTCGCCGCCGCCGGCACGCGCTTCGACGCCGCCACGACCGTCACGCCGCTGACGCTGCCGGCGCACGCGGCGCTGTTCACAGGCCTGCGGCCCGCGCGCCACGGCCTGACCGTGAACGGCGCGCGCGGAAAGCTGCCCGTGCCCACGCTGGCGGAGCGGCTGCGCGCGCAGGGCTGGGCCACGGGCGCCTTCGTGAGCGCGCGCGTCCTCGACGCGGGGCTCGGCCTCGCGGCCGGCTTCGAGCGCTACGACGACGACCTGCACGTGGCCGGCGGCCCGCCGTCGCCCACCGAGCGCCGCGGCGATGCCACCGTGGACTCCGCCCTGGCCTGGGACCGCTGGGAGGCGCCGTCGTTCTTCGCCTTCGTGCACCTGTTCGACCCGCACGCGCCCTACGCCGCTCCGGGCGGCGCGACGGGCATCGACCGCGCGGCCTACCTGGACGAGGTGCGCTACGCCGACGCGCAGCTCGGCCGGCTGCTCGACGGCGTGCTCCAGCGCGCGCGCGGCCCGCTGCTGGTGGTGGTGCTCTCGGACCACGGCGAGGGCCTGGGCGAGCACGGCGAGGAGACGCACGGCCTGCTGCTGAACGAGGCCACGCTGCACGTGCCACTGGTGCTGGCCTGGCTGCGCGGGGGCGAGGGCCGGCCCTTCGGCCGCGCGGGCGAGGTGCGCACGGACGTGGTCTCGCTGCTCGACGTGGCGCCTACGCTCGCCGACGTGCTGGGCCTGCCGCCCCTGCCCGACCTGGATGGCGTCTCGGTCGTCGCGCCGCGGCCGGGCCGCCCGCTGCCGATCGAGACGCGCGCGCCCTCCTTCTACTACGGCTTCTCGCCGCTGGCCGGCGTGCGCCGCGACACGCTGAAGGTCGTCGGCGCGCCCGAGGCCCGGCCGCCGGGCTGGATGCTGACCGACCTGGCCGCCGATCCCCGGGAGGTCGCGGGCGTGCCGGCCGGCGACAGCCCGCTCGTCGCGCTGGTGCGCTCGCCGCATCCGGATGTGGAGGCCGAGACCGGCCTCGACGAGGCGACGCTGCGCGCGCTGGGCTACGCCGGCGGCCATGCGCCGGAGCCGGCCGGCGGCCCGCGTGACGATCCGCGGCAGCGCATGGAGCTCATCGTGGCGCTCGACCGGGCCAACACCGACCTCGCCGAGGGGCGGCCGCAGGCCGCGCTCGACCGGCTGGCCGCGGCCGTGCCGGCCGATGCGGTGGTGAGCGAGGTGCTGCTGCTCCGTGGCCGCGCGCTCCGGGCGCTGAAGCGCCACGACGAGGCCTGCGAGGCGCTGGGGCTGGCCTGCGCGCGGCAGCCGAGCGCGGAGCTCCTGACCGAGTGGGGCGCGGCGCTGCTGGCGCGCGACGTCGCCGGCGGCGGCGACGGAGCGGCTGCCAGGGCGGCGCTCGACTCCGCGCTGCGCCGTGCGCCCGACGATCCGCATGCCGCGGCGCTGCGCGCCATGTGCGACCTGCACATCGGCGACGCCGGCGCGGCCCTTTTGCGCGTGCGCGAGCCGCTCCTGCGGCACGCGCGCGACGTCGAGCTGCTCACGGTGAAGCTGCGCGCCCTGCGCGCCCTCGCCCGCGCGGCGGAGGCCGAGCAGGCCGCGGCCGAGCTGCGCGCGGTGTGGCCCGCGAGCCCCGACCTCGACTAGTTGCCGGCGGTGGCCAGCAGCTGGCGCTGCTCGTCGAGCAGCGTGCGCAGCTCGGCCAGCGCGGCGTCGCCCATGCGCCGGCCCTGCTCGGTGTTGTCGCGCAGGCGGCGGTCGGCCAGCTCGACGCGCTGGTCGAGGTCGGCCAGGCTGCTGCCCAGCGTCGCGCGGCGGGTGGCGAAGGCCTCGTCGGGCGGCTCGAGCCGGTCGAGCTGGTCGCGCAGGCGGCGCGCCTCCTCGAGGACCGGCACGGCCTCGCGCCGGAAGGCGACGATGGCGTCCACCGTGCGATGCAGCTGCACCGCCATGGCCAGCGTCTCGTCGATGGAGTCGACCAGCTCGCGCAGGAGGGGCAGGCGCTGGCGCGGGTCCATCGCGGGGTCGGTCTGGATCTCCACGCGCCGGTCCTTGTGCTGGGCGAGCAGCGTGCGGATGCGGTCGTGCTGCTCGCGCAGGGCGAGCACGGGGCCCTGCGCGCGCAGCGCCTGGAACGAGGGATCCAGCGCCACCAGCTCCGCCTCCACCCGCGCGATGGCCTCCTCGGTCTGCTCGAGGCCGCGCTCGAGGTCGCTGTCCCTGCCGGTGGCGAGCGCCAGCCAGACGAGCAGCGCGCCGGCCATCAGCACGGCGAGCAGGATGCGCGGGCCGCTCACGGCGCCGCCGCGGGCTCGACCGCGGCCGTGGACCGGGGAGGCAGGATGTGGCCGTCCAGCCGGGCGCCGTCGGGCGCCTCGGCGCCGGGCAGCAGCAGGCAGCCCTCGAGGTGCGCGCCGCGCCCGACGCGCGCGCCCGCGCCGACGACCGTTCCGCCCAGGAGCCGTGCGTCGGGGGCCACGTCGGCGCGCGGGTGCACGAGGCTGGCCGAACCGTCGCGCCGCCCCCCCGCGGCGAGCAGCGCGGGGTCGACGGGCAGCTCGCTGGCGAGCGCCGCGCGCTGCGCCGCGAGCAGGGCCGCGGGCGTGCCGAGCTCGGCCCAGGCGCCCTCGTGCACCCAGCCGGCGCAGCGGGCGCCAGCGGCGAGCGCCGGCAGGTAGCCCTGGCGCACCAGACAGCTGATGCCGGGCGGCAGGCGCTCGACGAAGGCCGGCTCGAGGACGTGCGCGCTGGCGTTCACCAGCGCCCGCGTGCCGGGGCGCCCCCGCGCGCCGACGATGTCGCACAGCAGGCCGCCGGCGTCGATCTCGACCGCACCGTAGGCGCGCACGTCGGCGCGGGGCGCGAGCGCCATGCTGGCCTCCGCGCCCGCGGCGCGATGGCGCGCGAACAGGGCGGCGAAGTCGAAGTCGGCCAGGATGTCGCCGGCCAGCACGAGCAGCGGCGCGGGCTCGATCCAGTCGCGCAGGTTGGCCAGCGCGCCGCCCGTGCCCAGGAGGCGCGGCTCGCGGCGCACGTGCAGCCGCAGGCCGTCAAGGCGCAGGCCCGCGGCGAAGGCTTCCACCTGCGGCGCCCGATGGAAGGCGTTGAGCGCCACGCGCCGCACGCCGGCGGCGTGCAGGCGGACGAGGGCGTGCTCCAGCAGCGGCACGTTGAGCAGCGGCAGCAGCGGCTTGGCCAGGTGATCCGTGAGCGGCCGGAGGCGGCGCCCCTCGCCCGCGCACAGCACGACCGCCTGGTGCGGCACGCTCACGGGCGCTCCAGCGCGAGCGGCGCGAGCGCGGCGTCGAGCACGCGCAGGGCCGGCCGCTGCTCGGCGAGGAGGCGGCGCGCCTGGCGCGCGGCGGGCGCGATCCAGCGGCGCCAGGCATCGCCCTTGGTGGCGTACGTGCCGATGGCCTTGCACAGCCGCTGCACGGCCACCGGCACGCGCTGCGGCACGCCGTCCGCGAGGCCGTCGCGCAGCGCATCGGGCAGCGTGACGTACGGATCATAGGCCAGCGAGACCGTGTCGTAGGCCGCGGGCCCGGCCAGCGCGTCCTGGTGATCGATGACGCGCAGCCGGCCGCCGTGCCACATGAGGTTGCGCGCGTGGAAGTCGCGGTGGCACAGCACGCGCGGGCCCGCGAGGCAGGCCTGCACGAGGAGCTCGAGGTCGGCGCGCAGGCCAGGGCCGGGCGCACCGTCGAGCGCGAGCGCGGACGAGGTGAACAGCTCCAGCTCGCGCCGCAGCCGTTCGGCGTCGAGCGGTGGCCGGGGCGAGGTCTCCAGCGCGGAGAGCGCCGCGACGCGCGGCAGGATGGCGAGGGCCTCCGCGTAGAGCGGCCCGGCCGGCTCGCCCGCGGCCAGGGCGCCGGCCAGCGACACGTCGCCCAGGTCCTCCTGCAGGATCCAGCCGCGTTCCGCGTCGCTGGCGTAGATGGCCGGCACGGGCACGCCGGCGACCGCGAGGAGCCGCGTGCTGCGCTCCACGCGCGCGACCTCGGCCGGCGGCGTGCCGCGCGGGAAGAGCATGGCCACGGCCACGGGCAGGTCGAAGTGGTGCAGGCGGACGAGCCGCACGTAGCGTCGCGCGCTGGCCTCGCCGGGCAGCCAGCGGCTCTCGTCGCAGGCCAGCGGCTTCTTGTCGGCGGCGCGCGCGGGCTGCATGCGGGCGAGTCTAGCGGTGGCCGAAGGCGACTTCACTGCTCGCCCGCGGGCGCGCCGTGCTCCCGCGCCGACGCGTGGCGCCCTTGCGCCCGGAGAGGCCGCACGGCATCCTAGGCGCCCTTTCCCGCGAGCGTCGGGGTGTGGCTCAGTTTGGTAGAGCGCAGCGTTCGGGACGCTGAGGCCGCTGGTTCAAATCCAGTCACCCCGACCAGTTCGCTCCCGCCGGCGCGCGACGCCTGAACAGGAAGGCCGCAGCCCCCAGGGTCGCGATGAAGACGAAGATGGCCACGTGGCTCACGAGTGCGGACGTCATCGCGTCCGCCTCGGACAGGCCGACGAGCCAGTGGTAGCCGGCCACCCAGCCCGCTTCCCAGGTGCCCGCGCCGGCCAGCGGGCTCACCGGGATGACCGCTGAGAGGTGCAGGCCCGTGGTGCCCACGAGGCTCTCAGCCAGGCTCACGTCGGCAGCCGCGCCCAGCGCCTCCGGGCCGGCCATGGCGTGCAGGAGCAGCCAGCAGGCGGCGTAGGTGCAGCCCCACGTGGCCAGCGAGGCCACGAGCGCCGCGGCGAGCTGCCCGCTGCCCAGCGTGGCCACGTGCGCGGCCATGCCGCCCAGGAAGCGCAGCGCGCGACGCGGCGAGCCGGCCAGCGGCGCGAGCCGCCCGGCGAGCGGCCGCGCCAGCAGCACGCCCGCGGCCAGCACGCCGAGCACCAGCAGCGCCCGCGCGCGAACGCTCTCGGGCGCCAGCGCTCCCTGGCCGGTGGCGCCCGCCGCCCCGCCGAGCAGCAGGCCGACGAGCAGCCAGGCCGCCACGCAGAGCAGGTCGAGGACGCGCATCAGCGCCAGCACCGACACGCCCTCGGACAGCGGGCGGCCGGCCTCGACCGAGAGCATGACGGGCAGGCTGGCCTCGCCCGAGCGGAAGGGCAGCACGACCGCCAGCAGGATGTGGCGCGCGCTGATGGAGGTCAGGTGCGCGAAGCTGCTGGCGCCGGGCAGCAGCAGCCCGAGGCGCAGGCCGCGACCGGCGAAGCTGGCCGCGTAGACCAGGAAGGCCGCGGCCGTCAGGCCGGGGTCGAGCGCGGCCAGCGTGCCGGCCACGCGCTCCCACTGCAGGTTGGTCAGCGCCGCCAGCACCGCAACCAGCGCCACGGCCAGCAGCGCGGCCGGCAGCAGGCGCTTCACGCGCGCGCGACTTCCAGCATCGCGTACCAGCTCTGCGTGCGCAGCAGCGGCACCCTGGCGAGGCCGCGGTCCAGCGCGCGCAGCGCGCGCGCGATGGCGCCGGCGAAGGGCAGGTGCTTGAGCACCGGCACCAGGTCGGGATTGTCGCAGAGCGGGTAGGCGAAGAAGCCGAAGCGCACCTCGCGCACCACGCGCAGGCCGGCCGCGCCGAGCAGCGCGCGGAGCTGGCCGCGCGTGTAGGCGCGGTCGATGGTGTGGATCCTGCCGTAGCTCCTGCCGCGGCGCACGAAGGCCCGGGCGGCGCGGGTGAGCAGGTTGTCGTTGGCCGGCTCGCCGAGGACGAGGCGGCCGTCGGGTCGCAGGATGCGCGCGATCTCGGCCAGCACGGCGGCCTCGTCCTCCATGTGGTGCAGCGCCGAGCGGCACACCACGGCGTCGAAGCTGTCCGCCCGCAGGGGCAGGGCGGACATGTCGCCGCGCAGCAGCGCCACCGTGAGTCCGGGCCGCAGGTGCGAGAGGTCGAAGCCCTCGAGCATCTCCTGGCTGAGGTCCAGGCCCACGACGCGCGGGTAGCGCGTGCCGAGGCGCTCGAGCATCACGCCCGTGCCGCAGCCCAGGTCCAGGGCCCGGCCGCCGGGCCGGTCGGGCAGGAGGCCTAGCAGGACGGCGTTGCGCTCGTCCTGGAACTCCTCGGCCCAGTCCCACTGCGACCGGCGCCGGTACATGTGCGCCACCTGCCGGTGCATCTCGACCTGCTGGCGCGCGTGCTCGGAGAGGGCGCTCATGGCCGGGGCAGTCTCGCAAACCCGTCACCACCCGGCCACCCGCGGACGGGTGACTGAGCTCTTCCGTCGGGGCCGGCCGCGGAGATGATGGGCGCATGGCCGCCGGCTCCACCCTTCGTCGCGTGCTGCTGGTGCTCGCGCTCCTGGTGCCGGTGGCCATCGATCCGTTCGGCGCCGACACGCAGGGCTGGAAGGGCTCGCTGCTCGCCATCAGCGGCGGGCTCCTGCTGGCCCTCGACGGCGCCGCGGCGCTGGCCGGCCGGCCCGTGCCACGCGTCACGGCCCCCGAGCTGCTGCTGGCGCTGCTGGTCGGCTGGGCCACCGCCTCGTTGGCCTGGGCGGGCAATCCGGCGCTGGTGGTGTCGCGCGTGCTCGGGCTCGTCGGGGTGCTGGGTCTCGCGCGCGGCGTGCGGGCCGAGGTGGGCGACACCGCCGCGGCGCGGCGCTGGGTCGCGGGCCTGCTGGCGGCGGGCGGCGCGGCGGTCGCCCTCGACGCCGTGCTCGTGATGCGCGCGCCGGAGTTCCTGACCGGCGCGGCGGCCAAGCACGCCAGCCAGGTCTTCGTGCACAACAACATGGCGGCGAGCTTCGCCATGACGCTCGCGCCCCTCGTCGTCGCCGCGGTGATGGGCGCGCGGGACTGGGTGCGCGCGGTGCCCTGGATCGCCGGCCTCACGGGCCTGCTGGTGTATCTCGGACTGCTCGGCAGCCGCGCCGGCCTGCTGGGCGCGCTGGTGGCCGTGCTCGTGGTGGGCGGGCTGTTCCTGTGCCGGCCGCGGCTCGCGCGCGCGGCGCCGCCGGGGCGCCGGCTCCTGCTCGGCGCCTGCGTGCTCGTGCTGGCCGGCGGGCTCGCGCCGCTCTCGGACGGCGTGCGCGGCCTGGCCAAGGACGCCTACTATGCCGGCCTCAAGCTGACCGGCATCGAGCTGCACGACGCCTCGTTCCGCCAGCTCCTGTGGCGCAAGACGCTGGAGATGTCGAGCGAGCGGCCGCTGACCGGCGTGGGCGCGGGCAACTTCCCGGTCGAGTTCCCGCGCTTCGAGCGGCTGGTGGCGCCCAAGCCGCACGCGCACAACGATGCGCTGCAGGTGCTGGCCGAGCTGGGGCTGCCCGGACTGCTGCTGTTCCTGAGCCTGCTGGTGTCCACCGCGCTGCTGCTGGCGCGCGGGCTGCCGGGTCCGGGCGACCGCGAGCGCTTCGCGCTGCTGGCCGGGCTGACCGGGGTGCTGGTCGTCCTGATGGAGGGCGGTCTGTTCGAGGTGCCCTTCGCGCTGGGCGCGACGGCGGCGCAGCTCGGCTGGACCATCGGCCTGGCCGGCGCGCTGAATGTCCCGGCGCGCGCGCCGTGGTGCCCGCGCGCGGCCGGTGCGGCGGCGCTGCTGGCGGGCCTGCTGGCCGGCGGCATCGCGCTCGTGCGCCTGCCGGCGAGCTGCTGGCTGTGGCAGGCCGGGCAGGCTGCGCAGGCCGGCAGGACGGACGAGGCGCTGGCGCTGTACGGCCGCGTGGCCGCGCTGCGCACCGGCGCCTACCAGCCCGAGCAGCTGATGGGCCTGCTCGAGCGCCAGCGGGACCATCTCGACGCGGCGCTCGCGCACGTGGAGCGCGCGCGCGAGCTGGCGCCCTGGAGCAGCGACCTCATGGTCGACGAGGGCGACGTGCTCATGGCGATGGGGCGCCACGCGGAAGCCGTCGCGTCCTACGAGGCGGCGCTGCGGGCCACGCCCGAGAACCGGGACAACTTCGCCCGCCTGCTGCTGGCGTGGGACAAGGCCGGCGAGCCGCGGCGCGCGATCGACGTGCTCGAGCAGTTCGTGCGCGAGGACGAGACCATCCGGATCGACCACATCGTGAAGCTGGCCGACATGGCCCGCCGCTACGCCGACACCGTCACGGGCGACGAGCAGGAGCGCGCGCTGGTCGAGGCGCGCCACTGGTATGCGGTCGCGGCGCAGGAGGATCCGTCGCGCCGGTCGGCGCTGGATGCGACGTTCCGCGACGTGACGCACCGGCTGCAGATCCGGCCCGGCGCGCCGGACGCGTGGTTCCAGGGCACCTACCGCCGCTGGCTGGACCAGGGCGGCTGGGGCATCCCCGGAACCGCGCTGTGGCTCTCGCTCACGGACACCGAGCGCCGGCTCTACCCGGGCTGGGAGCTGCCGCCCGAGGCCTTCGCGTCGGGCAGCTGGCGCCATCCGACGGTGTGGCGAGAACCCTGAGCGCGCCGGGGGCCGCGCGGCCGCCGACGTTCCCGGCGCCGAGGGCCCGTACTATGATGTGCCCGATGCATCCCTTGCGTGCGCTCACCGCCCTCCTCGGCCTGCTGCTGGCGCTGCCGGCCTCCGCGGCCGACGAGGGCGCCGAGACGATCGCGAGCTTCAGGAAGTTCTTCGCCCGGGCCGAGCAGCCGCACCAGCGCTACGAGGCCGTCCTGGTGCTCGCCGGACTGAACCGGCTGGACGCGGCCGAGGCCATGCTGCCCGCGCTGGGCGACGACGACTTCAGCGTGCGCCAGGCCGCGGTGGGCGTGATGGGCCGCTACACGCGCGAGGAGATCGGGCACTGGCTGGTCGACGTCGTGCTGGCGGACAAGAAGCTGTCCAAGAAGCCCGCCCTGCACGCCAGCGTCATCGAGGTGCTGGGCCTCATGGGGCAGCCGTTCGCCTTCGACGCCTGCCTCGCGGCGCTCGGCGAGAAGGACGTGCCGCTGCGGCTGGCGGCGATGGGGGCGCTGGGGCGGCTGCGGAACGCGGAGGCCTGTCCGGCGCTCTCGGCCGTGGTGCTCGAGGGCGACGGCGCGCTGGCGCTGGCGGCGCTGGATGCCCTGTCGGAGATCGGCTCGGCTTCCGGCGCCGAGGCGGCCGTGGTGGCCGCGATGCGGCACGAGGACTGGACCGTGCGCGCGCGCGCCATCGAGGCCGTGGTCGCGCTGCGGCTCAAGGCCGGCGTCGGGCCGCTCATCGAGCGCATGGAGCTGGAGGAGGGCCGCCTGCGCGGCGACGCCTACGAGGCCCTCAAGCACTGCACGACGTGGAACCTCGGGCCCGACCCTGCGGCGTGGCGCGCGTGGTGGGAGAAGCGCGAAGCCACCTTCATCATGCCCGACCCCGAGAAGATCAAGGCCGCCCTGGACAAGGCCAAGACCACGGGCGACACGCGCATGGCGGTGCAGAAGACCTTCGGTGAGAAGCAGTTCCTCACCATCTCGACCCGCTCGGAGAACATGGTCTTCGTGATCGACGTGTCGGGCAGCATGGACATCCCGTTCGGTGACCCCGAGCGGCTCAAGATGACCGGCCGCACGTACGCGTCGTTGCAGCGCCTCGCCATCGTGAAGGACGAGCTGATCACGACCATCAACGACCTGAGCGACACCACGTCGTTCAACATCGTCGCCTTCGCCACGGACGTGAAGTCGTGGAAGAAGCAGCCGGTGCGCGCCAACATCCTGAGCAAGGCCGAGGCCTGCGAGTGGGTGCGCAAGCTGCAGCCGCTGGGCGTCACCAAGGGCGGCACGGCCTTCGAGGTGGCCACGGGCATGCGCAACGAGGAGCAGACCGAGGGCGCCACGAACATCTACCTGGCCATGATGACCGCGCTGGGCGAGGACGCCGAGGACTACGGCAAGCCCCGCACCGGCTCGGGCGAGTACGTGACCGAGACGCGCTCCGACGACTACGACACCATCTTCTTCCTGACGGACGGCGAGCCCACCGTGGGCAAGACCGTGGACATGCTCGAGATCCGGCGCGAGGTGCAGCGCGTCAACGCCTACCGCGGCGCCCAGATCCACGTCATCTTCGTGGGCGAGTTCGGCGGCGAGGAGTTCCAGCACCTCGCGGCCGAGAACCAGGGCGTCTTCGTGCGCATCGGCGGCTGAGGCGCCGGAGGGGGCAAGCCCGTCCCCTCGACCGCCGCGGCCTGCCTGCGGGCGTCGGAAGTCGGACCCGCGCGCGAGCCCGGCAGGGGCCCGGCGCACCGGGCGGCGGCACCTTCAAGTCACCCCGCCCGGAGGTCGACCCTTGTGTCCTCTCCTCCTTCTCCCACGGCCCGGGCCTCCGGGGGGTACGCCCCCCGGGGGCCCGGGTTTTTTGCGCGCGCCGGCAGTTGTGTTCAAATCTCCCAATGGAACAGCTCCTTCCGCCGCATGCTCCGATCCCGGTCCGCGGCCCCTCGATGAGCGCCGCCCCTGCGCCCGCCAGCTTCGACCCCTTGGCGCGCATCGTCATGGAAGGCCTCACCTTCGATGACGTGCTGCTGCTGCCGCGCCGGAGCGACGTGCTGCCCAGCCAGGCCAGCACGCGCACGCAGCTCACGCGCCGCGTGACGCTCAACATCCCGCTCGTCTCCGCGGCCATGGACACCGTGACCGAGTCGGCCCTGGCCATCGCGCTGGCGCAGTCGGGCGGCCTCGGCGTCATCCACAAGAACCTCAAGCCGGCCGACCAGGTGCGCGAGGTGTCCAAGGTGAAGCGCAGCGCGCACGGCGTCATCACGGATCCCGTCACGCTGCCGCCCGGCGCCGTCATCGGCGAGGCGCGCGAGATCATGACGCGCCAGAACATCTCGGGCCTGCCCATCGTGGACGGCCGGCGCGTGGTGGGCATCCTCACCAACCGCGATCTGCGGTTCCACAGGAACGACGGCACGCCGGTGGCGCAGGTCATGTCCACGCGCCTCGTGACGGCGCCGCCCGGCACGTCGCTCGAGCAGGCCAAGGACATCCTGCACCGGAACAAGATCGAGAAGCTGCTGCTGGTGGACAGGGACGGCGAGCTGGCGGGCCTGATCACCATGCGCGACATCAACCAGCTCGCGCGCTGGCCGGACGCCTGCCGCGACGGCCGCGGCCGCCTGCGCGTGGGCGCGGCGGTGGGCGTGCACGACCTGCCGCGCGTCGAGGCGCTGGTGGCCGCCGACGTGGACGTGATCGTGGTCGACACGGCCCACGGGCACAGCGGCAACGTGATCGAGACCGTGCGCGCCATCAAGCAGCGCTTCGACATCGACGTGGTGGCCGGCAACATCGCCACCGCGGAGGCCGCGCGCGACCTCATCGCCGCCGGCGCCGACGGCGTCAAGGTGGGCATCGGGCCCGGCAGCATCTGCACCACGCGCGTCGTCGCGGGCGTGGGCGTGCCGCAGCTCACGGCGATCGCGCAGGCCGTGTCCGCGGCCACGCCCGCCGGCGTGCCGGTCATCGCCGACGGCGGCATCCGGCACAGCGGCGACATCGTGAAGGCCCTGGCCATGGGCGCCGGCTCGTGCATGCTCGGCGCGCTCTTCGCCGGCCTCGACGAGAGCCCGGGCGAGCCCGTGCTCTACAAGGGCCGCAGCTACAAGACCGTGCGCGGCATGGGGTCGCTCGGCGCCATGGTCGACGGGAGCAAGGACCGCTATGGCCAGCAGGACGTGGCCGCCTCCGACAAGCTCGTGCCTGAGGGCGTCGAGGGCCTCGTGCCCAGCCGCGGGCCGCTCGCGCCCTTCGTCTACCAGCTCGTGGGCGGGCTGCGCTCGGGCATGGGCTACCTGGGCGTCAGCACCCTGGAGCAGCTGCGCGAGCACGCGCGCTTCGTGAAGGTCTCGCCGGCCACCATGGCCGAGAGCCACCCGCACGACATCGAGATCACCAAGGAGGCGCCGAACTACCAGGTGAACCGATGAGTCCCGCTCCGACCACCTCCGGATCCAGCCAGCCGCGCGCAGCCGGCGCGCCTCCGGCCCCGCGCGCCGGCGCTCCCGGCCGCCGCGACACGATCGCGATCATCGACTTCGGCAGCCAGTTCACGCAGCTCATCGCGCGCCGCGTGCGCGAGGAGGGCGTCTTTTGCCGCATCCACCCGTGCACGGCGCCGCTGGACACCATCGCCGGCGACCGCGCCAGCCTGAAGGGCATCATCCTCTCGGGCGGGCCGCGCTCGGTGTACGAGCCCGGCGCGCCGCAGCTCGACCCGACGTTGCTGCGCCTGGGCGTGCCGGTGCTGGGCATCTGCTACGGCCTGCAGGCCACGGTGGCGGCGCTCGGCGGCCAGGTGGAGGGTGGGAACGCCGGCGAGTACGGCCGCGCCGAGCTGCGCGCCGACGGCCTGCCCGGCGCGCCCGGCAAGTCCGTGGCCTGGATGAGCCACGGCGACCGCATCGTGAAGCTGCCGGCCGGCTTCCGTGTCCTGGCCGAGAGCGACGGCGCGCCCTTCGCCGCGGTCGAGGGGCTCGACGGCCGCTACCTCGGCCTGCTCTTCCACCCCGAGGTCACGCACACGCAGTTCGGCAACGCCATCCTCGCGCACTTCCTCCACGAGCGCTGCGGCGCCGACAGCTCCTGGCAGATGGGCAGCTTCCTCGAGGAGACCGCCGCCGCCGTGCGCGCCAGGGTGGGCCGCGGCCAGGTCATCTGCGGCCTCTCGGGCGGCGTGGACAGCAGCACGCTCGCCGTCCTGCTGCAGCGCGCGCTGGGCGAGCGCCTGCAGTGCATCTTCGTGGACAACGGCCTGCTGCGGCAGGGCGAGGCGCAGCAGGTGGTGGACACCTTCGGCGGCGCCTTCGGCATCGCGCTGCGCCACGTGGACGCGAGCGCCGAGTTCCTCGGCGCGCTGTCGGGCGTGACCGACCCGGAGGAGAAGCGCCGGCGCATCGGCAGGACCTTCATCGACGTCTTCGCGCGCGAGGCGCGGGCCTTCGGCGACGCGCAGTTCCTGGCGCAGGGCACCCTGTACCCGGATGTCATCGAGTCCGTCGCCGCGCACGGCGGCCCGACGGTCACGATCAAGACCCACCACAACGTGGGTGGCCTGCCGCCGGACCTGAAGTTCCAGCTCATCGAGCCCTTCCGCGAGCTGTTCAAGGACGAGGTGCGCAAGCTGGGTACGCTGCTCGGGCTGCCGCCCGCCATCGTGCAGCGCCATCCGTTCCCGGGGCCCGGCCTGGCCGTGCGCATGCCGGGCGAGGTCACGGCCGAGCGCCTGGCCGTCCTGCGCGCCGCCGACGCCATCTTCCGCGAGGAGCTGGACGCCGCGGGCTGGACGGACAAGTCCAGCCAGGCTTTCGCCGTGCTGCTGCCCGTGCGCTCGGTGGGGGTCATGGGCGACGGCCGCACCTACGCGCACGTGTGCGCCCTGCGCTGCGTGCAGACCGACGACTTCATGACCGCCGACTGGAGCCACCTGCCCTACGAGCTGCTGGCGCGCGTGAGCAACCGCATCATCAACGAGGTTCGCGGCATCAATCGCGTGGTCTACGACATCTCGAGCAAGCCGCCGGCGACGATCGAGTGGGAGTGAGGCGGCCGCCGCCGACGGCGGCCGCGCCCCTCGACGGCGCTCATCCGGACCCCGGAGACACACGCATGCCGTACTGCCTCGTCCGACTCGCGCTCGTCCTCGCGCTCCCCCCGGCGCTCGCCGCCTGCGGCACGCTGCGCCTGTACGAGGGCGAGCCCCGGTCCCGGGACGAGGCCGCGCGCGTCCACGAGATGGTGGACATCTTCTCTCTCTCGGCGAGTTCGAAGGCCGTCGCCACGGCCTGCGACGGCAAGGCGTTGGGCAGCCACTCGGAGTCCACCCTCGAGCTGCTGCCCGGGCCGCACGCGATCGACGTGGAGGGACGAGCGCTGGGCGTGCCGGTGGTCGGCACGCTGCGGTTCACGGCGGAGGCCGGCGGCGAGTACCAGATGATGATGTCCACCGGCTCGCACTCGCGCGGCGGGATCGTGCTGTACGACGAGCGTGCCGAGCGGGTCGTGGCGGACACCGAGCCCACGGCCGAGCAGGCGCGCAGTGCCGAGCTGGATCTCGGGCCGGACTGGCACGTGGTGGACTGGTACCTCGACGACGTGAGCGCCGGGCAGTTCTGGGTCCCCGTCGGCGAATCGAAGGACGCGTGGCGTCAGTCGGTCTCGCTCGGCGCGCAGCGGGCCGAGGGCGGGGAGGCCGCCGCGGTCCTGGATGCCGAGGTGGAGCAGTTCGGCCGTCTGGCCCGTGACCGTTCCGTCACCTGCGAGGTGCTCGACGCCGGGCCGACGCACCGCCAGCTGCGCTTCCACCAGCCCGACGCGCCGGAATGGTCGCTCACGTGCATCCGCGTCCACGACGGGGTCCTGCACCGGATGTCCTGGTCGGCGCGTGACGCGGCCACGTGGCAGGCCGACGAGTCGCGCTGGCGGGCCGCCTTTCTCGCGGCGCCGCTGTCCTTCCCCGGCGACTGATCCGGTCGAGCGGGCCCGACGTTGGCTTTGCCTGCCGAGTCAATGTCGTCTGTCGGGGCGGCTGACCCTCGAGCGGGACGTGGCGCGTGCAGGCCGGTGGTGGCAGGCTGATCCGCCTGGGCATGGTGCCCCGACACCGGAGGCGTCGGAGGACGCGGCATGACCGGCTCACGCTGCGCAGGCGCACGCCGCGTCCTCGTCGGCCTGCTGATGCTGGCTGGCGTCGCCGCGGTGACGTGGTGGCTCCTGCGCAAACCGCCTGAAGAACTCGCCGACGAAGTGGCAGCACGCGACTCGCCGGCCAGCGCGCCTGTGCTCCCTGCGCCGCTCGCCGGCGCACCCGACCCGCCACGCTTCGACGAGGAGCCCATCGGGGCGGTGGCAGCGCCCGATCGACTCGCCCCGCAGGCCGACCAAGGCGAGACGATCCTGCTCCTGCACATCGTCACCGTGCTCGAGCTTCCCGCACGCGGCGCCGCCGTCATGATGGAGCCCGTCTCGCCTCCGGAGGTCGGGGGCTTGGGCTCGCCGCACCCCCGGAACCGCGTGACTGACAACGACGGCAGCGTGCGCGTCGAGCCGATCGAGCCGGGCGCCTGGTCGATCACGGTGATCCTGCCGGGTCATGCGCCTGCGGTGCAGCGCGCCGACGTGCCGGCTGGCGGCCTGACGGAGGTGAGGATCGCCCTGTCGCGGCCAGCCGTCCTGGCCGGCACCGTGCGCGACGCGCTCGGGCGGCCGCTGGCCGCGGTCGACGTGTCCGTCGGCCAGCCGGGCACGCCGCTGGGCGCCGAGGACTGGAGCAACGTGCACGGGCGCTTCCAGCTGGAGGACCTGTCGCCGGGCCCGACCGAGGTCGTGGCGGACGACACCTCGGGGGTTCGAGTGAGCACCACGCTGGATCTCGTGGCCGGCTCCACCACGACGTGGGATCCGGTGCTGCCGGCGGGCAACACGCTCGAGGGGCTGCTCGTCGACGCGCTCGGTGCGCCCTCGGCCGACAGGAAGCTGATGGCCGACGAGCCGGATGGTCTCGTCGTGCGCGACCGGATCGTGACGACGGACACCGAGGGTCGGTTCGTGTTCACCAACCTGGAGGGAGGCGGCCAGGACGTCTACTTCGTCCCCCAGGTGGACCGCATGGTCCTGCTCACGAAGGGCGTCGCCCTGGGCACGACCGACCTCGTCCTGCAGCTGCCTCCGGAGGCCGACCTTGCCGCGCGGCTCGTCGCCGACCTCGTCGCTCCGCCAGGTGACGTACTCGGCCCGCTTCAGGTCATCATCGTCGAGCCCGCCACCGACCGGCGCTGGTTTGCCCAGGTGACGTGGCGCGACGGCCGGCTGGAGTCACCTGAACTGCCCGCAGGTCGTCACGAGTTGCACGTGCAGTCGGCCGTGCATGCGGCCGCCGTGTTCGGCCCCTTCGAGCTGCAGGGAGGCGCGCCGTTCGATGCCGGGCAACTCCAGCTGGTGCGCGGCGGCTGGATCCGGGTGCGCGTCGCCGATCCGTGGCTGCGCATCCGCTGCACCGACGCCGAGGGTCGCGTGGCCGTGGACCTGCCGACGGGCGAGTCCGAGCGCACGTCCTTCCCGCTGGCGCCCGGCGAATGGATCGTTCGCGCCGGATCGTCCGAGGTCCTCTTCGAGGAGGTGCGGGCGACGGTCCGGGCGGGCGAGGTCACCGACGTGCCCATCGAGCTCGAGCCAGGTGTCATCCAGCACATCGAGCTGGAGCTCCCCACGAACGACCCGGCCATCCTGACGGACGTGTGCCTCCGGCTGCGTGACGACCAGGGCCGACTGGCATGGGACTCCCGCAAGAGCTCGGATCAGCCGGCGCTGCACGACGAGCCGGGCCGTGCTCCGCGCGTCGAGTGGCTCGTCAATCTGCGCCCCGGCCGCTACGCGCTCGAGACCGAGGCAGCCGGTCGTCGATGGCAGGTGGACGGCCTGCAGACCGACGAGCGAGACGCCTGGATCATCGACGGGAACTGACCCCGTGACTGCCACCGCCGCTTGAGCCGGACCTCCGCCCGTGACACGCTGGCGCGCAGCCATGCGCACTTCCGATGAGCACGCTGCCGCGCCGACGGACGAAGCCGGCTGGCTCCTCGACCGGCTGGAGTCCCTCTGTACCGCGGACACGACCACCGGCCGCGAGGACGCCGGCCTGCCCGCGCTGCTCGCCCTGCTGCGCGAGCTGGACGCCGAGGTCTCGCTCCACCGCGTCGGCTCCGGCCGCAGCAACGTCCTCGCGCGCTGGGGCGAGCCCGAGCTGGTCTTCTCCACGCACGTGGACTGCGTGCCGCCCTTTCTGCCGCCGCGCGTCGCGACCGACGGCGCGCACGCCGAGCTGCGCGGCCGCGGCGCGTGCGACGCCAAGGGGCAGATCGTGTGCCAGCTCGCCGCCATCGGCGCGCTGCTCGCGTCGGGCGCGTGCGGGCCCGGCCGGCGCGGCCTCGCGTGGCTGGGCGTGGTGGGCGAGGAGACCGACAGCGACGGCGCGAAGAACGCGGCGTCCACGCTGCCGGTCTTCGGCTCGGCGCGCGCGCTCATCAACGGCGAGCCGACCGACGGCCGGCTCGCCACCGGCCAGCGCGGCTGCCTGCAGCTCGCGCTGCGCACGTCCGGCGTCGCGGCGCACAGCGGCACGCCCGAGCGCGGCCGCTCGGCCATCTGGCCGCTGCTCGAGTGGCTCGCGCGCCTGCGCGAGCTGCGCGGCGGCCGCGATGAGCACTTGGGAGACGAGGTCTGGAACCTCGGGCTGCTCGAGGGCGGCGAGGCGCTCAACGTGGTGCCGGCGCACGCCCGCGCGCAGCTCTTCGTGCGCACGCTGCCCGGCAGCGACTTCCTGCAGCGGGCGCGTGCGCTCGCGCCCGCCGCCGGCGCCGGCGACGGCAGGGTGGAGGTGCTGGCCTGCACCGAGCCCGACCGCTTCCCGGCGCTGCCCGGCTTCGCGTCTGCGCCGGTGCCCTTCGGCAGCGACGCGCCGCGCCTGCGCGCGCTGGTGCCGGACCGCACCGTCGTGCTCGCCGGCCCGGGCTCCGTGCACCTCGCGCACAGCGTCGACGAGCGCATCACGGCCGACGAGCTGCGCGCGGGCCTCGACCTGAACCTGCGCCTCGCGCGGCGCCTGCTGGAGCTGGACGAGCCGCGTCCGGCCGGCCGCCCCGCGCGCGCCGCGTCCGCGGAGGTCTCCGCATGACGACCGCACCGTTCACCGGCCTGCACGTGGCGCTGGCCACGCCCTTCACGGACGACGGCGCGCTGGACCTGCCCGCCTTCCGGCGCCTCGTGCGCCACGTGGTCGAGGGCGGCGTCGACGCGCTGCTGCCGCTCGGCTCCACGGGCGAGGCGGCCACGCTCGAGCCGCACGAGCGCGACGCGCTCATCGAGGCCTGCCTGCAGGAGTCCGCCGGCCGCCCCGTGGTGGTGGGCGCGGGCAGCAACAGCACCGCGCAGGCCGCCGCGCTCGCCGCGCGCGCGGCGCAGCTGGGCGCGCACGGCCTGCTGGTGGTCACGCCCTACTACAACAAGCCCGTCACGACCGGCGTGGTCGCGCACCTGCGCGCCGTGGCCGACGCGGCGCCGGGGCTGCCCATCGCGGTCTACAACGTGCCCGGCCGAACCGGCCTCAATCTCACGCCCGACGCGCTGGCGCAGCTGTGGGCGCTGCCGTCCGTGGTGGCGGTGAAGGAGTCGTCGGGCAACCTCGTGCAGATCGGCGAGATGGCCGCGGCGCTGCCGCCCGGCAAGCGCCTGCTGGCCGGCGACGACAACCTGGCCCTGGCCAGCATCGCGGTGGGGGCCTGCGGCCTCGTCTCGGTGCTCGCCAACGTGGCACCGCGCGAGACGCGCGCGCTGGTCGAGGCCGCGCTGGCCGGCCGGCTGCCCGAGGCGCGCGCGCTGAACCGCCGGCTGCTGCCGCTCATGAACGCCCTGTTCGTCGAGAGCAACCCGATCCCGCTCAAGGCCGCGCTGGCGCAGCTCGGGCTGTGCGGCGACGCGCTGCGGCTGCCGCTCACGCGCGCCACGGCCCCGACGCGCGAGCGGGTGCGCGCCGCGCTCGCGGCGGCGGGCGTGGGCGCCGGCGCGGCGGGCAGCCGGCCGGCGGCGCGCGCCGCCGGGCCCGGGACATGAGCCCCGAGGAGCTGGCGGCCTTCTTCGAGCGCGCGCCCGAGGCCGTGCTGGCCGACCCTGGCTGGGAGCGCGCGCACGAGGCCCTGCTCGACCTGCTCGAGTCCGGCCGCGTGCGCGCGGCCGAGCGGCGCGCCGACGGCACATGGGTCGCGGTGCCGTGGGTCAAGCAGGCCATCCTCGCCGGCTTCCGGCGCGGCAAGATCGTGGAGTACCCCGGCGCCGCGTCGGGCGGGCCGGCCTACGACAAGTCCACCTTCCCGCTGCGCCGCTTCGCGCTCGACGACGGCGTGCGGCTCGTGCCCGGCGGCAGCGCCGTGCGCCGCGGCGCGCACCTCGCGCTGGGCGTGGTCATGCTGCCGCCGGCCTACGTGAACGTGGGCGCCTCGGTGGGCGAGGCCACCATGATCGACAGCCACGCGCTCGTGGGCAGCTGCGCGCAGGTGGGCGCCCGCGTGCACCTCTCGGCGGGCGCGCAGATCGGCGGCGTGCTCGAGCCGGCGGGCGCGCGGCCGGTGGTCATCGAGGACGAGGCCTTCATCGGCGCGCTGGCGGGCGTGTTCGAGGGCGTCCTCGTGCGCCGGCGCGCGGTGCTGGCCGCGGGCGTGGTGCTCACGGCCAGCAGCACGCTCTACGATCTCGTGCACGAGCGCACCTGGCAACGCGAGGTGCCCGAGGGCGCGGTGGTGGTGCCGGGTACGCGGCCGGCCTCGTCGGCGTGGGTGCGCGCGCAGGGCCTCGCGCTCGCGACGCCACTCATCGTCAAGTATCGCGACGCGCGCACGGACGCGGCCACGGCGCTGGAGGAGGCGCTGCGGTGAGCGCCGCGCGCGGCGGCCCGCGGCTCTTCGCCTTCGAGGACGGGGAGCTGGCGCAGCTGGCTGGCCGGCACGGCACGCCGTGCTTCGTGTATCGCGCGTCGGCCGTGAGCGCGGCCTGGACCGCGCTGCGCGCCGCGCTGCCGCCGCGCGTGCGCGTGGCCTATGCCGTGAAGGCCAACCCGCATCCCGCGCTGCTCGCGCACCTCGCGGCGCTGGGGGCCAGCTTCGACTGCGCCAGCCTGGCCGAGCTGCAGCTGGCGGCCGCCGCCCTCGCGCAGGCCGGCGCGCCCCCGGCGCGGGACGCCCGCGGCACCGCGGCGTCACGGCTGTTCTTCGCCGGCCCCGGCAAGCAGCGCCACGAGATCGGCCACGCGCTCGCGCTGGGTGCGCGCCTGCAGGTGGAGGGCGCGCACGAGCTGCGTCGCCTCGACGAGCTCGAGAACCTGACGGACGCGGCCTCGCACGTGGCCGGGCAGCGCGCAGCGTCGCGAGGCGGGGCGACGGCCCGCGCGCCGGCCGCCCACGCGGCCGTGAACCTGCGCGTGCATCCACGGGCCGGGGTGGAGGAGGAGCGTCCGATCCTGGGCGGCGCCGGCCCGTCGGCCTTCGGGGTGGACGAGGAGGACGTGCCGGCCTTCCTGGAGGCGTGCAGCGCACGGGACCGCGCGCGCGTCGCGGGGCTGCACGTGTTCGCGGCCAGCAACGAGCGCGATGCGCGGCGCCTTCTGGCCACGCACGCCATGGTGCTCGCGATGGCGCGCGACCTGCAGGAGCGGCTGCAGCGGACGCTCGAGCAGGTGGACCTCGGGGGCGGCCTCGGCGTGCCCTATGCGCCGGACGAGGCGCCGCTCGACCTCGACCAGCTCGGCCGCGGCCTGCGCGCCCTGCTCGACGAGCACTCCTGGTTCGAGGGGGATCTCGTGCTCGAGCCCGGCCGCTTCCTCGCGGCCGCCTGCGGCGTCTACCTCGCGCGCGTGGTGCGCACCAAGATGAGCCGCGGCGTGCGCTTCGCGGTGCTGCAGGGCGGCCTCAACCACTTGGCGCGGCCTCAGCTCACGGGTCAGCCCTTCCCGGTACGGCGCGTGGAGCGCGAGCCCTTCCCGGTGCTCCACGGCGGCGGCTTCACGGGCTCCGGCGAGCTGCTCACGGTGCTGGCCGGACCGCTGTGCACCAGCCTCGACCGGCTGGGCCAGGTGCCCCTGCCGGCAGACCTCGGACCGGGGGACCTGCTGGCCTTCGGCATGGCGGGGGCCTACGGCGCGACCGAGGCGCTGACCCGGTTCCTGAGCCATCCCGGGGCGAAGGAAGCCTGGGTGGAGGAGTCCCCGCTCCCTGGGGCGTGAGCCTCTCCCGGGCGGGGAAGCAGAAAGACGGCCGCCGGCCTTGACGGCCCCTTTGGTTAGGGTGATGTTAGGATCGTGGTTCGGCTGCCTCCCACCCCCGATTCCGGCTGTTTTTCGGCCCTGCGCAGTGGCCTGCCGCCCCTGCCCACCGGCTGGCCCGCCCTCGATGCCGCGCTGGGCGGAGGCTGGCCGGGCGGCGAGCTTTCGGAGCTCTCCGGGCAGGGCCGCAGCACGCTGGCGCAGGCGGCAGTGCGCATGGCGCAGTGCGCCGGCCAGCCGGTGGCGTGGATCGACGGGCCGGGCACCTTCTGCCCGGCCACGGCGAACCTGGACCTCGCCCGACTGGTGCTCGTGGCGCCGGGCGGCGACGACTGGTCCGCGGCCGTGGTGCGCGCCGCGGCGGGCCGGCCCGCGCGCCGCGCGCGGCCACGCCGTCGCGCCCTGCTGGCCGCCGACCTGCTCTTGCGCAGCCGCGCCTTCGGCCTGCTCGTGCTGGACCTGCCGGACGAGCGGCCGCCGCTCTCGGCGTGGTTCCGCCTCGCCCGCCAGGCGCGCGCGGCGCAGACCGTGCTGCTCGCGCTCACGGGGCGCGAGCCGGTGGCCGGCTCGGCCGCGGCGCTCACGCTGCTGGGAGCGCAGCGGCACGCCGACGCGCCGCGCTGGGCGCTGCCGCCGCGCCCGGCGCTCGAGCTGGCCGTGCTGCGCCGCCGCGGGGCCGCGGGTGGCGGCGTGCTGGTGCTGGATGCGGCCGCGCTGGCGACCGCTGTCGCAAAAGGCGATTAGGTCATGCTCGCGTGCGTCCTCCTTCCGCCGACCGGCACGCTGCCGTCCGGCGAGCTGCTCCGCCGCCTGTTCACCGTCTCGCCGCGGGTGGAGCTGGACGGCGAGGTGGCCTTTCTCGAGGATGCCGGCCTGCAGCGCCTGCACGGCGGGCCGTCCGGGCTGTTCGCCGCGATCCGGCGCGCCCTGCACCCGCACGCGCCGCGCGGGCTCGCGCTGGCGTCCAATCGCTGGACGGCCGAGGTCGCGGCTCGTTACATGGGCCGGCCGGTCACGGTGCACGTGGGCGAGGAGGCGCTGTTCCTGTCGCGGCTGCCGCTGACCGCGCTGCCGCTGGAGAGCAAGCTCGCGCTGCGGCTGCTGCCGCTGGGCCTCGAGACGCTGGGCGACTTCGCCTCGCTGCCGGTGGCGGCCGTCGAGCGCCGCTACGGGCGGGAGGGTGTGGCGCTGCACCGCCTGGCGCGCGGCGTCGATCCGCGCGGCCTGCTGCCGGCGCGCGAGCCGGCGCAGCGCTCGCTGGCGCGCGTGCTGGACGAGCCGGCCTCGCAGCTGCAGCCGCTGCGGCCGGCGCTGGAGGAGCTGGTGGCGCGGCTCACGGGCGCGCTGGCGCAGGAAGGGCTGGGCGTGCTCGTGCTGCGGCTGATCGCGCTGCTCGACGCGGCGCTGCCGGACGACGACGTGGCCGTGCCGGAGGACGCCGGGCCCGCGCCGCGCGCGGCGTGCTGGGAGCTGTCGCTGCCCGCGCCCGAGGAGCGCGCGCCGCTGCTGGCCGAGCTGCTGGTCGCGCGCATCGAGGCCGCGCCGCCGGGCCGCGCGGTGGCGGCGCTGCGCGTGGCGGCGCCGCAGGTGGGGCGGCTGGCGGTGCACCAGAACGCGCTCTTCGGCGAGCTCCAGCGCGACGAGGCGCGGCGGCAGGAGGCGCTGGCGCGGCTGGCGTCCGTGCTGGGGCCCGCGGCGCTGCCGCGTCCGCGGCTGCTGCGCGACCACCGCCTCGAGGAGCGCTGGACGGCCAGCGACGAGCAGGTGGCGCCCGAGCGCGCCGGCGTGCCGCGCGCGGGCGGCCCGGTGCTGCGCGTGCTGCGTCCGCCGGAGGAGGTCGTGCCGCTGCTGGCCGGCGGCACGCTCGTGGGCCTGCGGCGCGGGCGGCGAGAGCTGCTCGTGGCGCGCCTGTCCGGCCCGCGCCGGCTGTGCGGCGGCTGGTGGGCGCAGCCCTGGGAGCGCGACGAGTACGAGGTCGTCACGGGCGACGGCAGCCAGCTGCGCGTGGGCCACGACACGCGCGCGCACCGCTGGCTGCTCCTGGCGGAGGCCGACTGATGGGCGGGACGCAGGGCGCGCCGTGGGCCGACCTGCAGTGCCAATCCGCCTTCAGTTTCCTGCGCGGTGCCTCCGAGCCCGAGACGCTGGTGCAACGCGCGGTCGAGCTGGGCTACTCGGCGCTGGCGCTCACCGACCGCGACGGGTTGTACGGCAACCCGCGCTTCCACCGCGCCTGCAAGGAGCTGGGGTTGGCGGCGGTGCACGGCGTCACGCTCACACTGCGGCGCGGCGCCAGGGACGCGCGCGCAGCCGACGGCTCGCCGGCCACGGGCGATGACCGCGTGGTGCTGCTGGCGCAGGACGACGCCGGCTGGAGCGCGCTGTGCCGCCTGGTGAGCGCGGCGCGGCACCGCTCGCGCACGGCGCCGGTGACGCCCGTGGAGTCGCTGGCGCCGCACGCGCGCAGCCTGCTCGCGCTGGCCGGCCCGCACCTGCCGGAGGAGACGGTCGCCACGCTGCGCGAGATCTTCGGGCCGCGGGGGCTCTTCCTGGCCCTCCACGAGCGGCTCCTGCACCGCGACCGGCGCGGGCAGGCGCTGGCCCGCGAGCGCGCGGCGCGCTACCGGCTCCCGCTCGTGGCCACCGGCGGCGCGCGCTTCGCGCGGCGGGAGGACAAGCCGGTGCACGACGTGCTCACCTGCGTGCGCCACGGCCTCACGCTGGACGAGGCCGCCACGCGCCTGTTGCCCAACGCCGAGTTCCACCTGCGGCCCGTCGCCGAGCTGGAGCGCCTCTTCCGCCACGCGCCGGGCGCCTTCGCGCGCGGCCCCGAGCTGGCGGCGCGCTGCACCTTCAGCATGGACCGGCTGGCCTACTGCTTTCCGCCCTTCCCGGTGCCGGAGGGCGAGACGGCCTTCTCGCGGCTGCACGCGCTGGTGCACGCGGGCGCGCGGCGGCGCTACCGGCCGCTGCACGCCGCCGCGGCGCGGCAGCTGGCGCGCGAGCTGGACCTCATCGAGCGCCTCGACCTCGCCGGCTACTTCCTGCTGGTGCACGACATCGTGCGCTTCTGCGAGGAGCACGACATCCTGTGCCAGGGCCGCGGCTCGGCCGCCAACAGCGCGGTGTGCTACGCGCTGGGGATCACCAGCGTGGACCCGGTGGGCCTGGGGCTGCTGTTCGAGCGCTTCCTGTCCGAGAACCGCGGCGAGATGCCGGACATCGACCTGGACATCGAGCACGCGCGGCGCGAGGAGGTGATCCAGTATGTCTACGGCCGCTACGGCCGCGACCACGCGGCGCTGTGCGGGGAGGTCATCACGTACCGCACGCGGTCGGCGCTGCGCGACGCGGGCAAGGCGCTGGGATTCACGCTCGCGGAGCTGGAGAAACTGACCAGCCGGCTCGACCGGCGCTGGGACGGCGACAGCGGCGCGCTGCCGCCCGAGTGGTCCGCGCACAGGGACGACCCGCGCGTGCCGCACCTGCTGCGGATGGCCGCGGCGCTCGACGGCCTGCCGCGGCACGTGGCCACGCACGTGGGCGGCATGATCATCACTGGCCCGCCGCTCAACGACGTGATGCCCACCGAGCCGGCCGCGATGGAGGGCCGCACCATCGTGCCGTGGGACAAGGACGACCTCGCGGCGCTCGGGATCCTGAAGATCGATCTGCTGGGCCTCGGCATGCTCACCGCGCTGGCCAAGACCTTCCGGCTGGTGAACCGTTTTCCGACCGACGGCGCGGGCGGCGCGCCGCGCGGCGAGCCGCTGGCGCTGCACACCGTGCCGCCCGACGACGCCGCCACCTGGGACATGCTGTGCCGCGCCGACACCGTGGGCGTGTTCCAGGTGGAGTCGCGCGCGCAGATGAACTGCCTGCCGCGCCTCAAGCCCCGGCGCTTCTACGACCTGGTGGTGGAGGTGGCGCTCATCCGTCCCGGGCCCATCCAGGGCGACATGGTGCACCCGTACCTGCGGCGGCGCGCGGGCCAGGAGGCCGTGAGCTACGCGCATCCGTCGCTGCGCCCGATCCTCGAGCGCACGCTGGGCGTGCCGCTGTTCCAGGAGCAGGGCATGCGCATCGCCATGACGGCCGCGGGCTTCACCGGCAGCGAGGCCGACGAGCTGCGGCGCGCCATGGGCCACAAGCGCAGCCGCGAGCGCATGGCCGCCTGCTCGACCAAGTTGATCGAGGGCCTGTCGCGCCACGGCATCCCGCGCGCGGCGGCCGAGACCATCTACAAGCAGCTCACGGCCTTCGCCGACTACGGCTTCCCCGAGTCGCACGCGGCCTCGTTCGCGCGCCTCGCGTGGGCCTCGTCGTGGCTCAAGCGCCACCACCCCGCGCACTTCCTGTGCGCGCTGCTCAACAGCCAGCCCATGGGCTTCTATCCGCCGGCGGTGCTGGTCTCGGATGCGCAGCGCCACGGCGTGCGCGTGCTGCCGGTGGACGTGCTGCAGTCCGACTGGGACTGCACGCTGCAGTGGGTGGAGGCGGGCACGGGGTCTCCACGCGCCGGCGCCGCCCCGGCCGCGACGGACAAGGTGGCGCGCCCCGGCGTGGCCGCGGAGCTCCGAGGGGACCCCGCGCCGGCGGATGGCACCGGCGCGGGGTCGTCGGGCGCCCCGGACAGGAGCCATGTCAAGGAGTCCAGGAGCTTGGCGAGCGCCGGGGTCGCGCCACGGGAGGAGTCGGACGGCGACGTGCCGCATGACGCCGCGCCGCGCACGACGCCGGACGCCACGGCTGTCGTGGGCGCTGCGCCCGGGTTCTCACCAGGAGTGGATGACCCGTGGACAAGTGGTGGTTCGCCACCGCGCGGGCTGCGCCGTCCGGTTCTGGGCGTGCGGCTGGGCCTGTCGCTGGTGCGCGGGATCGGTGCGAAGCACGAGGCGGGTGTCAGGGCCGGATTGGCCTCGGTCGCCGAGCGCGGACCCTTCGTCTCGCCCGAGGACTTCGCGCGCCGCACCGGCCTGCCGGCGGCGGTGCTGGAGCACCTGGCGCGGCTGGGCGCGCTGGCCGGCTTCGAGGCGCGGCGGCGGCACGCGCTGTGGCTCGTGGCGCGCATGGCGCGGCGCGCGCCGGGCCCGCTGGCCGAGCCGCTGCCGCCGGAGGGCGACGTCACGCTGCCCGCGCTGTCGGCCGGGGAGGCCGTGCGCGAGAGCTACCGCATGGCGGGCGTCTCGGTGGAGCGCCATCCGCTCGAACTGCTGCGCCCGCGGCTGCACGCGGCCGGCGTGCTGCCCGCCGGCGAGCTGCTGGCGCGCGGCCCCGCGGCGCGCGGCCGCGAGGTGTGGGTGGCGGGCCTCGCCATCTGCCGCCAGCGCCCGCCCACCGCCGGCGGCCTCACCTTCGTGACGCTCGAGGACGAGACCGGCTTTGCCAACCTGCTCGTGCCGCCCGCCGTGGCCACGCGCGACCGCGAGGGGCTGCACGCCATGATCGTGCTGGGCGTGGGGAGGCTCGAGTTCGCGGAGGGCGTGGTGAACGTGAAGGCCACGCGGCTCATCCCGCTCGACGACGGACGCCCGATCGAGGGCGTGCCAAGGCACGACTACCGGTGAGAGGGCGGAGGCTTGTCGGCGAACCAAAACCGCGGTCTGATGATCCCGATGACCTCGACCCGAATCTCCGCCGCCATCCGCCGCGCGCTCGCTCCCTGGAGACCGCTGATTCGAGTCGCGTGGATCCACGGCCCGGTCGCACGCAACGATCACACCCCCGAGTCCGACGTCGATCTCGTCGTCGTCGGCGAGGTGCGACTCCTGCCTGCGACGCCGAGGGCGTCGTGACCGAGACCGAAGCCAGAGAACTCGTGGAGCGCGTGCGGCTATTCGAGCCGCGTGTTCTGGGCTGGTGCGAGCGTCAGGGGTGAACGGACTCAGCGCGGCTCGCACTGTCCTCGATGAGCGTCCATCTCTGTGGCGGGGCGGGTCGCCCATTCACTGCCGCGTGAAGCTCTCGACCACTGCGCCCGCCTCCACGGCGCTGCTCGCACCGCCGCCCGCCACGAACACGCGTCCCTGGAAGATCGCCACGCCGTGGCCGTGCCCCGGCGTGGGCAGGTTCGCGTCGACGCGCCACGCGTTGCTCGCCGGGTCGAACACGTCCACGCGCGCTGACACGCCGGTGCCCGCCAGCAGCGACGACTCGCCGCCGAAGACGTAGAACTCGCCCTGCCACCACACGGCGCGGCCCAGGCCGGCGCGTGCCACGGGCAGCGGCGGGAGCTGCCCGAGGGCGCTGGTCGTCCAGCTGCCGGCCGATGGGTCGTAGCTCTGCACCGTGTTGAAGCCCGGCGCGAGCTGCCCGGCCGGGCCGTTGCCGAATCCATAGCCGCCGAAGATCCACAGCCGCTGGCCGTCCGTGCCGCTGGCCGCGTGGTTGCGCCCGGCATGGAGCGGCATCGCGGGCAGCGGGGTCCAGACATTGGTGGCCGGGTCGTAGACCGCGAGGTTGTCCACCGTGGCCGCGCCGACGATGCCACCCGCGGCATAGATCTTGCCGCCGATCACCGCCGTGCTCACCGACGCGCCGGCCCACGGCAGGCTCGCGCCCGTGGACCACTGCCCGGTGACCGGATCGTAGACCTGCACGCGCCCGGCCGCCGTGCCGAGGCCGCCCACGAGATGGAGCTTGCCGTTCACGATCTCGGCCGAGTTGCCGCCGCCCGCGAAGGGCCGCGGCGCGGTCTGGCCCCAGGCGAGTGGCGGGACGGAGGAGGCCATGAGGTCCAGCGTGTAGACCACGGCCGACTCGGCGCCGGCGACGTACAGCTTGCCGTCGAGCACGGCCGCGGTCGTCTCCGAGAGCGCAACCGGCAGCGCGCCGGCGCCCAGCAGCCCGCCCAGCTCCCACGTGCCCGGCTCGTTGCCCGGAGCAAACAGGAAGCGGAAGGCATCGGGAAGCGTGTCGGACTGCGGCCCGGACACGACCGTGACGTCGAGCAGCTCGGTCGTGGGCGCCGGCTGCACCGGCAGCACGCCGCGGATGCGCGTCGCGCTGACCTGCGTGACCAGCGCCGGCAGGCCGCCCACGAGCACCGACGTGTTGCCGACGGTGCCCGAGAAGCCGCGGCCGCCGATCACGAAGGGCTGGCCGCCGGCGGCCGGCGCGCGCCAGGGCAGGATGTCGTGCACGACGAGCGTCGACGACGGCGGCTCCACGGGCACGAGCACGTCCACCTGGTTGCCGGTGAAATCGATGCCGACCAGCACGCCGCCGGGGCCCGCGACGAGGTCCAGCGCCCCCGTGGCAGGCAGCACCGTGCCGATCGAGGTGACGCTGCGGCCGTCGGCCGCGAGCGCGAGCCGCCGCGCCTCGCCCATGTACTTCTGCGCCAGGAGCTCGCCGCGCAGGCTGCCGCCGAACGTGTCGCTGCGGTACTCGACCAGGCCGTCCTGCGAGGAGGGCAGGATGGCGAGCGTCTGCGTGAAGGTGTCCGGCTGCGACGGGCCCCACGGATCTTGGTAGACGTTCTGTCGCGCATCGAAGAGGCCGCGCGCGCGGTTGGGGCTGCCGTAGTAGTTGCCGGCCTCCAGGAGCAGGAGCTCGTCGGGGTTGTCGGGGTCCGTGGACGTCTGCGTCGTCGGGCCGGTGCTCGCGGCGCCGTAGCCGGCATTGGGCCCGTTGTCCGTCGCGTAGAGCTTCCGGCGCGTGGTGTACACGAGGTCGTAGGGATTGCGCAGGCCCGCGCCCTGCACGACCACCTGGCTGCCGGGCAGGAGCAGGGCCGTCTCGCCGAAGCGCTGGTCCGTGCTCGGCAGGCCCGTGACGGCGTCGACGTACCCGACCGCCCCCGAGAAGCCGGGCAGGCTGGTGCGCGCCTTCAGGATCGCGGCCGACAGCGGCGATTCGGGCAGGTCGCCCATGGTCACGTACTTGACGCCGGCATTGCTGGTGCTGCCCATGGCCACCAGCAGGTCGCCGTTGTGGTCGAACTGCAGGCCGTTCACGGCGTGGCCGGTGTTGGGCTGCGGCAGGTTGGTGATGACCGGGACGGGCGCGTCGAAGGCCGGGCCGGTCAGCCGCGAGACCTGGCCCCAGTACTTGGACGGCTGCGTGACGAAGGCGCCGCCGTCGGCGTAGTGCCAACCGTGCCCGACGAGCACGCTCACGCTGCCCGGCGCATCGAAGGGACTGACGGTCAGGCCGAGGATGTTGTGGTTCGGGAGCTGGCTGACGCCCACGTAGCTGTCCAGCGCCAGGACGTTCCAGGCGTCGTCGAAGGTGAGCGCCTTGATCTCGCCGCTGAGCATGCCGACGTAGAGGCGGCCGTCCTGGCCCCACTCGGCGCTGGTCGGGCCGGACAGGGGTACGCTCGTGGCGATCGCGAAGTTCACCGTGGCCGGCCCGCCGTCCACGTAGGTGAACGAGCCGGCGTTGCTGGTGCCGGCCGGAGTGTCCACGCGCACCACCAGCGGCCCGGCCGCGTGCGGCGGCGTCGTGAAGGTGATCTGCCCGGGCTGGATGTCGAGGCCGTCGGCGGTGGTGAGCAGGAGCTCGCCCCACAGCAGCTGCGTGGCGGCCGCGGGGAAGAAGCCCGCGCCGCCGATGACCACGACGTTGCCGCCCGCGGTGGACCCGTCCGGCGGCGTGATGCCATTGATGACCGGCCCGGAGGCGGTCGCGTCGTAGGCGAGCGACGCGCCGTCCAGCGGCGCGGCCGGCCCGCCGCCCTGCGCGACCAGCAGCATCAGGGGCAGGACGGACGCGTCCGGCACCGCGAAGCGCCCCTCGAGCACGTGGCTGCCGGCCGGCAGCGCGAGGGGGCCGAGGGCCAGCGTGCCGTCCACGTACACGTACGCCTCGCTGCCGCCCGCGGCCGTGAAGGTCCAGGTGTCCGCAACCGGCAGCGTCACGTTGCAGTCCAGGGTCACCATGCACTGGCCGCTGAAGGGCGAGCTGCCCAGGAACCCGCCGCTGGCGGCGAGCACGGCCTCGGCCAGCACCTCGGCGAAGTCGGCCGCGAGCGGCTCGGCGAAGAGCAGGTTGGCGGGATCGGCGGCGCCGCTGCCGTAGTAGCGGGCAAGGACGCCGGGCGCGGCGTCGGGCGGCACGACGCTGAAGGCGTGGCTGGCCAGCGCGGTGTTCGGCGGCACGTGGTCGTCGCCGACGAGCAGCGTGGCCGTGTGCCCGCCCAGCGCGGCCGACGGCGTGATGACCGGCGTGGTGCCGGCCGGCTCGCCGTCCACCTTCCACGTCCATGAGACGATCTCGTGGCCGGCCTCGTGCGTGTGGCTGGCCGAGCCGTCCAGTGTGATCGCCACCTGGCCGTCGCCGTCCCAATCGACCAGCGTGTCCGGGGCCACGATCTCGGCGTGCACGTCGGGGCTGGTCTGCAGCGAGATGTGCGCGCCGGCCGTCATGGCCACCGACAGCGGGCTCAGCGACTCGACCACCGCCCACTGCAGGTACAGATCGCTGCCCAGCGTGCCGGGCAGCTTGAAGGACAGCTTGAGCGTGCCCTGCGCGCCGGCGGTGAGCAGGATCTGGATCTCCGCCGAGCCGAGCAGCCGGCAGTCGGGCCCGAAGCCGGCGAAGCCCGACAGGTCCAGCGGCAGCGGGCCGTAGGCCGAGACGGTGTCGCTGGTGCCGAGCAGGAGCAGCACGAACGCGCCGGGCGGCGCGCCGGCGAGGCTCAGCTGCGCCTTGGCGCCCGGGACGATGGAGCCGGAGACGGAGATGGTCGGCGCGGAGGCGCCGCACCCGCTGCCGTAGAGCTCGGTCTGGGCCGCGGTGGGGGCCGCGAGGTGCAGCAGCAGGGCGGCCAGCAGGCAAGCTCGCGCGTGAGTCATCCCGAACCCATCCTACCGAGGCCGCGCGGCGGCGTCGGACGTCCGCGGGACGGCTCCGACGCGCAGCCTCCGGGCCGCGCGCTCCCGCCCAACCGGAAGCCCCGCGTCCGCGTCCCGCGCGCGACCGGGCGGCTTGCTAGACTCGCTCGCATGAGGTGCGCGCTGCTGATTCCGACCGTGCTGCTGGTCGCGATGGGTTGCGGACCCGCGGGCACGGCCACGGCGCAGCAGGCGGAAGCGGCCGCGCCGGCGGCCGATGAGGGCTCGTTCTCGCAGGACTTCGTGCTCCGGACCTGCGAGGAGGCGCGCGTCGCGCTCGACAAGGGCGCGGGCATCCGCCTGCAGCCGGTGCCCGCGGTGCTGCTCACCGCCGAGCAGGCGCTCGCACGCCGCAAGGCCTACGCGGCCACGCTGACCGAAGGCTCGGGGGTCACGAAGGGCATGGACCTGATGGCCGACCTGGTGTTCAGCAGCACGATGCTCGGCCGCTACCTGCCCGACGAGAAGGTCCTGTACATCCTCGACGACGTGCTGCAGCGCACGGCGCCCGACGCGCGCCGGGCCAGGGAGGTGCTGTTCGCGGTCGTGGCGCACGAGCTGGTACACGCGCACGACGACCAGGTGTACGGCGTGTTCCCCGACCTCAACGTCGTGCTGTCCGAGGTCGCCAATGGCGACTCCACGCAGCTGGTGCCGCTGCAGACGCTCATGTCGCTGCTCGAGGGCCACGCCACCTGGGCCAGCGAGCTGGCCTGCCGGCAGGCCGGCATCCCGCCGCTGCCCGAGCCCACCATGGACGAGGTGCGCGACGCGGAGCAGTTCGACGGCGGCGGCAATCCGCTGCTGGAGGGACTCGCGGCCGCGGGCAACGCCGTGGCGCGCCTGAAGATGCTGCAGTACGTGCAGGGCCGCGAGTTCTGCCGGCGCGCCATGAACTTCGGCGGCGAGGCCTTCATGAAGGAAGTCTTCGCGCACCTGCCGCTCTCCGACGACGAGCTAGCCGACTTCGAGCTCTTCAAGCAGCGCTGGGCGCAGGCGAAGGAAGCGGAGATGGAGGCCGCCGAGCCCGGAACGGGCAGCTGATCCCGCGGACGGGCCGGTATTCACGGCCGCACATGATCGGCGCCCCGGCAACACGGCTTGCGCGAGCGGGATTACAGTCACTCCCGATTCTCCCGCACCGGAGGACTCTCACCATGCTGACCCTGCGCCTTCCTTGCCTCGCTGCCGCCGTCGTCGCGCTCTCGCTGCCGCTCTCGGCCCAGCGCCTGCTGGGCGTGAGCACGGGGGCGCCCGTGGCCTTCGACTTCACCGCGCTGCCCGGCGCGCCCTGCGGGCAGCCGCTGCCGGTCGTCATCCCCCTGCCCTACGCGCTGCCGCCCGTGTGCCTGGCGCCGGTGCCCGGGCCCATTCCGGCCGGTGCGCTGCTGGGCGACATCGCCGACAACCCGCTCACGGACACGATCTTCGTGACCGACGGCTTCGCCATCGGCGAGTACACCGGCGACACCGCCTGCGGCCTGCCGCCGGGCGTGCTCATCAACCACTTCCTCGTGCCGCCCATGCCGGCCGGGCCGCTGACGGGCATGGGCATGGATGCGGCGGGCACGTTCAGCGGCGGTGCGCCCATGCTGTGGGTCACCGACGGCGTGTTCCTCGAGGGCATCGTGCCTTCGCCGCCGGGCACGTGCTTGCCGCCGATCATCGTCTTCCCGCCCTGCCCGCTGGCCGGCGTCGGCGCGCCGTTCACGGACGTGAGCTGGGACCCGGCGACGCTCACCGTGTGGGCCTGCGACGCGGCGGGCTTCGTGCACAACTTCGCGCCCGGCCTCGGCTGCCCACCCACGATGCCGCCCTTCCTGGCCGCGACCTGCCCGCTGGCAGGGCCGCTCACGGGCATCGCCTACGACACGGGCACGCCCGGCGTGCTCGCGCCGCTGCCGGCGCTGTTCGTGACGGACGGTGTCATGGTGCAGTACCTCACGCTCGGCGGCGGTCCCGCGCCGCCGGCCTTCTACGCGCCGGTGCCGTGCTCGCCCGCGCCAGCTCCGCTGGCGGGCCTGTCGCTCTCGCACCGTGGGGTGAGCTACGGCGCACCGCTGGCCGTGGCCACGCTGGACACGTTCGGGCAGGCGACCTCGCCCGGGCCGACGTTCGGCCTGGAGATCACGGGCACGCCTCCGGGATCGGTCGTGTACCTGGTGGCCTCGCTCAACCTTCCAGGACCGGGATTCGCCTGCCCGCCGCTCTTCGCCGCGGGGGCGACGCTGTGGGTCACGCCGCCGTTCCTGGTCATCCTCTTCCTGGGCGCGTTGCCGCCCATCTGCGTGCCGATCCCGACCGCCATTCCTCCGGCCGTGCCGGCGGGAGTGCAGGTGTTCCTGCAGTGCATCATGCTGGGACCGGGCGGGCCGCCGGCGCTGGACGCGACCAATGGAGTGTGCATCACGCTGGGCCCGCCCTGACGGCGCCCGAGCTCAGCCCAGGGCGCGCGCCAGGATCTCCCGGGCTGTAGCCGGGTTGGCCTTGCCGCCGCTGGCCTTCATGACGGCGCCGAGCAGCGCGTGGAACAGGCCGGTCTTGCCGGCGCGGTAGCGCGCGACCATGTCGGCCTGCTCGCGCAGCACGTCGGCCACGACGCGCTCCAGCTCGCCGGTGTCGGACACCTGCAGCAGGTCCATCGACTCGACCACGGCGCGCGCCGGCACGGAAGGCCGCGCTTCCATCTCCACGATCACATTGCGCATGGCCTGCACCGAGAGCGCCCCGCCAGCCACCAGGGCGAGCAGTTCGGCGAGACGCGCGGGGGTCGTGGCCAGCTCGGGCAGCCCGCGTCGCCGGTCGTTGGCCAGGCGCAGCACGTCGGTCAGGAGCGCGGAGGCCACGCTGGCAGCCGGCACCGTGGAGTCCGCGGCCGCAACAGCGGCCTCGAAGTAGTCGGCGCGCTCGGGCTCCTCGAGCAGCGCGTCGGCGTGCTGCGGCGCGAGCAGCAGCTCGGTCACGTAGCGCCGGCGCCGGCTCGCAGGATCGCGCCCGGCCAACGTGCCGCGCAGGCTCTCCACGAGCGCAGGATCGATCTCGAAAACCGGCAGGTCCGGCTCGGGGAAGTAGCGGTAGTCGTTGGCCTCCTCTTTCGTGCGGGTGGGCGCGGTGCGCAGGCGCACGGGGTCGAAGGCCAGCGTGGACTGCACGATGCGCCCGCCGCCGTCCAGGATGGCGGTCTGGCGCTCGATCTCGGCGGCCAGCGCCTGCGTCACGAAGCGGAAGGAGTTGAGGTTCTTGATCTCGCAGCGCGTCCCGAAGGCCTGCTGGCCCACGGGGCGCAGCGAGACGTTGGCGTCGCAGCGGAAGCTGCCCTTCTCCATGTCGCACTCGGACACGCCTGCGAAGCGCAGCGTGCGGCGCAGCGCCTGCAGGTAGGCGGCCGCCTCCTCCGGGCTGCGCAGGTCGGGCTGGGAGACGATCTCCATGAGCGGCACGCCGGCGCGGTTGAGGTCCACGAGGGAGAACGAGAGGCCCTCGGGGTGCACGATCTTGCCGCTGTCCTCCTCGAGGTGCGCGCGCACGAGCCGTACGCGGTGCTCCTGACGGCCGCCGCGGCCGTCGGGCGCCTCGAAGGCGAGCTCTCCGCCGGAGCACAGCGGCTGGTCGTACTGGCTGATCTGGTAGCCCTTGGGCAGGTCGGGGTAGAAGTAGTTCTTGCGGTCGAACTTCGTGCGCCCGGCGATGCGGCAGCCCAGCGCCAGGCCCGCGAGGATCCCCAGGCGCAGGGCCTCGGCGTTGAGCGCCGGGAGCGTGCCGGGCTGGCCGCTGCACACCGGGCAGATGAGCGAGTTGGGCGGCGCGCCGAAGCGCGCCTCGCAGCGGCAGAACATCTTGCTGCGCGTGGCGAGCTGGACGTGCACCTCGAGCCCGATCACCGGCTCGCGGCGGATGGCGGTGCGGGTCATCGCGCGCCGCTCGCCGCCGCCGGCGTCCCGGCACCGAAGAGGGCGCAGCGCTCGGGCTCGCCGCGCGCGGCCTCGAAGGCCGCCGCCGCCGCGAGCACGCGGTGGTCGTCGGCCGGCCGGCCGACGAGCTGCAGCCCGACGGGCAGGGCCGTCCCGGCGCCGCGCGTCAGGCCGCAGGGAACCGAGATCGACGGCAGCCCCGCGAGGCACACCGGCGCCGTGAGGATGTCGCACAGGTACATGGCGTAGGGATCGTCCGTGCGCGCGCCCAGCGCGAAGGCCGGGAAGGGCGACGTGGGCCCGGCCAGCAGGTCGAAGTCGCCGAACAGGGCGATGAATTCGTCGAGGATGAGCCGCCGCACCGCGAGCGCCTTCTTGTACCAGGCGTCCAGATAGCCCGCCGAGAGCGCGAAGGTGCCGAGCAGGATGCGCCGGCGCACCTCGGCGCCGAACAGCGTGCCGCGCGTGCGCAGGTAGGTCTCGAGCAGGTCCGGCGCCGGCGACCGCGGCCCGTAGCGGATGCCGTCGAAGCGCGCGAGGTTGGACGAGGCCTCGCTGCTCGACACGATGTAGTAGACCGGGATGGAGAGGTCCATGTGCGGCAGCCGGCCGAGCGGCAGGCGCGTGATGCGCGCGCCCTGCGCCGCGAGCAGCTCCAGCGCCTCGTCCACGCGCGCCCGCACCTGGGCATCGACCGACTCGTCCATGAACTCGCCCGGCACGCCCACGCGCAGGCCCGCGAGCGAGCGCCCGGCACGCGCGGCCGACGGCCGGGCGCCGGGATACGTGGTGCTGTCGCGCGGGTCGCGCCCGGCGATGACGTCGTGCGCCAGGGCCGCGTCGGCGGCGTCGGCCGCCAGCGGGCCGATGACGTCGAGCGAGCTGCCGAAGGCCACGAGGCCGAAGCGCGACACGGCGCCGTAAGTGGGCTTGAAGCCGGTCACGCCGCACAGCGCGGCGGGCTGGCGGATGGAGCCGCCCGTCTCGCTGCCGAAAGCCAGTGGCACCAGCCCCGCCGCCACCGCCGCCGCGCTCCCTCCGCTGCTGCCCCCCGGCACGCGCGCGACGTCCCACGGGTTGCGCGTCGGGCCGAAGGCCGAGTTCTCGGTGGAAGCGCCCATCGCGAACTCGTCCATGTTGGTGCGGCCGACGGGCACCGCGCCCGCGGCCAGCAGGCGCTCGACCACGTGGCTGGAATAGGGCGCACGGTAGCCCGCGAGGATGCGGCTGCCGCAGGACAGCGACGCGCCAGCCAGCGCGATGTTGTCCTTGATGGCCACGGGCACGCCGGCCAGGGCGCCCGGGTCCTTGCCGGCGCGCACCTGCGCGGCCACCTCGTCGGCGCGGCGGCGCGTCGCCGCGGCATCCACCTCGAGGAAGGCGTGCAGCGCCTCGCCGTGCGTGGCGATGCGCCGCAGCGCGTCCTCGGCGAGCGCGCGCGGGTCGAGCCGGCCGGCGCGGACGCCGGCGGCGAGGTCGGCCGCGCGGCTCACCCGGCCGGCTCCGCCGAGGCGGGGCCGAAATCGGCTTCGAGCACGCGCGGCACCACGAGGAATCCCTCGCGGGCGTGCGGCGTCAGCGAGAGGAGCCGCTCGCGCGCCTCGGCGCAGGGCACGACCACGTCGGCCGCCGGCTCGCCGGGCCTCTCGAGCGTGTGCAGGAGCGGCTCGACGCGCAGTGTGTCGACGCCCTGCAGCGTGCGGAAGTGGGCCAGGATGCCGGCCAGCTGCCCGGCCGCGGCGCGCTGCTCGGCGTCCGTCAGCCCCAGGCGCGCGAGCTTCGCGATGGCCAGGACGTCATCGGCGGAGATAGGCTGTTCGGGCATGCTGAGACCGTAACCCTGGTCGCATCGGAAGCCTCGCTGGCGTCGGCGGGGCGGGCGGTGCGCCGTTCACGCGCGGCCGGTCGGAGGCTGCCGGGAAGCTGCGGATGGTAGCAGACCGCCCGATCGCCCCTCACGCGTCCGCCGCGCCGCCGGTCGCAGGCGCGGAGCGGCGCCGCCGACGGAAGAAGAGGCTGCGCGACGCGCTCGATCCGGCCGCGCGTCCCGCCGGACTGCCGGCCCCGTGGGAGAGCCTCGCGTGGCGACAGCTCGCGCCCTTCCGCAACCGCAGCAAGGCCCGGCTCTTCGTGGCCGAGCACGAGGGGCGGCTGGTGGTGTGCAAGGACTGCTCGCTGGCGGCCCGCCTGCCGCTGGCGGGCGGGTTCCGGCGCTGGACGCTGCGCAACGAGGCCCACGTCCTGGCCGCGCTCGACGGCCTCGCGGGCGTGCCGCGCCTGCTGGCCGCGTGGCGATCCGGCCTGGTCATGGAGCACGTCCCTGGCCGGCTGCTGACCGAGCTGCGCGGCACGACGGTGCCCGCCGCCGTCTTCGACCGTCTCGACGCGCTGCTGGCGGCCATCCACGGGCGCGGCGTAGCGATCGGTGACCTGCACCGGCGCAACATCCTGGTGGACGAGCAGGGCGCCGTGGGCATCATCGACTTCGAGATCGCCTTCGACGAGCGGCGCGGGTTCCTGCGCCGGCTCACCGGCTCCATGCAGCGCCTCGACCGCTTCGCGGCCGCGCGCCAGCGGCAGGCCTTCGGCGTCGCGCTCCGACCCGAGCATGAAGCGTTGCTGCGGAGCCCTCCGGCATGGTACCGAGTGGGCCGGAGATTGAAGCGATGGCTCAGCCTGATGCGTCGACGTTGAGTGCGGCGCCGGATAAGCCCGGCAACCCGGTGGCCCGCACCGTGCGCGGCTTGCGCAAGCGCGGCTGGCTGGGATCGGCGCGCGTGCTGTTCGTCCTGGCGGTGGTGGCGTCGCTGGTGGCCTGGTCGCAGCCCACGCTGGCGTGGGTCCTGGCCGGCGCGCCGCTGGTCGCGCTGGGCGAGGCCTTCCGCGCGTGGGCCGCGGGGCACCTGGTCAAGTCCAGGGAGCTGGCCATCTCGGGCCCGTACCGCCACGTGCAGAACCCGCTGTACTTCGGGCGGCTGTGCATCATGACCGGATTCGCCCTCATGGCCTGGATGCCGGTGAGCTGGGGCGGGCGCATCATCCCGCTGAACTCCGTGGCCCTGGCGCTCATGCTGCTCCTGTTCTTCGGCTACTACATCCCGCGCAAGCGGCGGGTGGAGGGCGAGCGCCTGCAGCGGCTGCACGGATCGGCGTATGCCGAGTGGGCGCGCGCCGTGCCGCTCATCATTCCGGCGCTGCGGCCGTGGGGGCAGAACGCCCGGCCGTGGACGGCGCAGCGCTTCCACGACAACAGCGAGGGCTGGATGGTGGCGTTCGTGATCGGCGTCACCGCGGCCTTCACGCTCAAGGCGCTGGGCTTCCCCGGCTGATTCCCCGGCCGGCCGTCACGCCGCGGCCGCGGCGCCGACGACCCGGACGTGGAACGGACCCTGCCGGGCACCTTCGGGCCCTCTCCTCCCGGCCGTGCCGCGGCGGCGGCGCGCGCGGCGCTGGCCGGGCTCTTCGGCGACGTGCTGGACCTCCTCCTGCCGGGGCGCTGCGCGGTCTGCGCGGCCGGCTGCCGCGCGCCGCTGTGCGACGCGTGCCTCGCGCGCTGCGCGGCGCCGGCCGGTCCCGCCTGCCTCGCCTGCGGCGCGCCGTTCACGCGCGCCGCGCGGGCCGGTGGCTGCGGGCGCTGCGCGCGCTTCGGCCGGCCGTTCGCCTTCGGCACGGCCGTCGGGCTGTGGCGCTACCGCGGCACGGTGCGGGCGCTGGTGCACGCCTTCAAGTACGGCGGGCGCGCCGACGTGCTGCGGCCGCTGGGCGTGAGGCTGGCGGCCGAGGCGCGCTGCGTCGCGCTCGCCGCCGGCCGGCCGCTGGTGGTGGCGGTGCCGGCGCGCCGGGCGTCGCGCCGGCGGCGCGGCTACGACCAGGCGCGCGAGCTGGCCGTCGGCCTGGCGCGGGCGGCCCGCCTCCCGTTCGAGGCTGGCGCCCTCGTGCGACGGCGGCAGGGCGGGGCGCAGGCGGGAAGCAGCCGCCACAGGCGCCGCGCGCAGGCGGCGGCCGCCTTCCGCGCGCGGCCGGCCCGCGTGCTGGGCCGCCGGGTCCTCCTCGTGGACGACGTGCTCAGCACCGGCGCCACGGCCGACGCCTGCGCGCGTGCCCTGCTGCTGGCCGGCGCCCGGCGCGTGGACGTCGTGGCTCTGGCGACGTGAAGGCCGGCGCCCGGCCGGTCAGGCGCCGCGGGCCGCCCGCCGCAGGTCGCCCATGTCGTCCAGGAACTTCTTGATGTCGGCCTGGTCCTCGGGGGAGATGCGCGTGAAGCGCAGCCCGAGCACGCAGCCGCCATCCGCCGGCTCGACGCGCTCGATGCGGCCGGACAGCTCGAAGAACTCCTTGCGGTAGGTGGGCAGGCGGAACTTCAGGCGCACCTCGCGCCCCTCGGCCAGCTTGCCGGGCGGCGCCGCCATGCGGCACTCGATGGTGTCGGAATCCAGCCGCTTGATGCGCGCGACCTGCGGGCGGGGCGACTCGGGCGCGTAGATCATGACGGCGGTCTCGCTGTCGCCCTCGAGGTCGACCGCGTCGGAGCCCTCGAGCGAGGCCAGCGCCGCGTCGTCGTCCTCGTAGACGTGGAACAGGCGGTCGAGGCCCAGCGACTCCATGGCCTCGCGCACGGCCGGGCTGGGCTGGCTGATGACCAGGTTGCCGTGGGCGGCGAGGCACTGCTTGCGGGCCTTGATCATGGAGCCGAGCGCGGTGCTGTTGACGAACTTCACCAGCCGCATGTTGAGCACGATGCTGTGCGCGCCCTCGGCCAGGCAGTTGCCGATCTCTCCGCTGAAGGCGCCGGTGACGAACGTGTCGAACTCCCCCTTGAGGGTCAGCACCACGATGCCACCGAGGCTCTCCTTCAGCACCTTCATCCAGCCGCACCTCCGGCGCGCACGGCGCGCCCGCGTGTCGCGCCGCAGCCGGTCCTGCATGGTCCGGCCACGGAGCGCCGGGGGCATTCTGGGCGTGGTCCCTCGCAGGGTCAAGCACGCCCTCCGGCGGAGAGTCGGCGCGGGTCCGCTGGTATGCTGAGGAACCATGTCGGGTCTGTTCCGCCGCCGTCAGGAGCCGCAGGCGCCACCGTCCGCGGCGCCGTCCGTGCCCGTGCAGCCCCTGGTCCGGGATGGGCCCGTCGCCGACGGCAGCCAGACGCTCATGGTCAGCGGCAATGCGCGGCAGGACACCGACCGCATCCGCCTGCTCGTGGACAGCCTGCGCGACATGTCCACCGCGGCCGACCACGATGCCCTGCTGATCACCATGGTCGACCGGGCCGTGGCGCTGGTGAAGGCCGAGCGCGGCCTGCTGTTCACGATCGAGCCCGACGGCCAGGCCTGCCTGCGCGTGTCCCGCAACGCGAGCCAGCAGGACCTGCCGCGGGGAGCCGCCTACTCCCACAAGGTGGTCGAGTCCGTGCTCGGCGGCGCCAAGTCGGTCTGCCAGAAGGTCGGCGAGGACACGGACTTCGACCCCAGCCGCTCGATGATCGACCTGAACATCCGCGCGGTGATGTGCGTGCCGCTCGTGGCGCGCGACAAGCGCATGGGCGTGCTCATGGTGGACACGCGCGCCAGCGAGCGCACCTTCTCGCGCGGCGACCTGCGCTACTTCGAGGCCATCGCCGACATGCTGGCCATCGTCTGGACCAACCGCGAGGCCGAGGAGGAGCGCCTCAACGCCCAGCAGATGAAGCGCGACCTGCTCGTGGCGCGCAACATCCAGACCAACCTGGTGCCCGAGCGGCCGCTCGTGGCGGCGGGCTACAGCATGTGCGGCCGCGTGCTGCCCGCGGCCGAGACCGGCGGCGACTACTTCGACTTCTTCCGCACGCGCGACAACAAGCTGGCCATGGCGGTGGGCGACGTCTCGGGCCACGGCATCGGCTCGGCGCTCATCATGGCCGCCGCCCGCGCCTACCTGCGGGCCTACTGCCACAACAGCTCCAGCCCGCGCGACGTCCTGCGGCGCGTGAACCGCTCGCTGGGCGGCGACATCGGGCCGGAGATGTTCATGTCCATGTTCCTGTGCGTGCTCGACCCGAACACGCGCGACTTCTACTACGCCAATGCGGGCCACACGCGGCCGGTGCTGCTGCACGGCACCACGGCGGAGACCGAGGACTACCGCGTCACCGGCCTCGCTCTGGGCGTCGAGGCCGAGACGGACTACGAGGAGCGCGGCCCCTTCCGCCTCGAGCCCGGCGACACGGTGGTGATGTTCAGCGACGGCCTGTCCGAGCTGCGCCGCGGCGACGAGCAGTACGGCCGCGCGCGCGTGATCGAGTCCATCAAGCGCCACCGCCAGCTTCCGGCCGAGGGCCTCCTGGACGCCCTGGTGCGCGAGGCGCTCGAGTGGGCCGGCGACACCGGCGACCAGCACGCCGACGACGTGACCGTGGCCGTGCTGAGGGCGGACGCCTGAGCGCGCTGCTCTTCCGGGAGGTCGAGCTCCCGGCAGGCGAGCCCAGCGCGGGTGTGGCCGCGGGCGAGCGGCGCGACGTGCTCGTGGAGGGGGCGGCCATCGCGGACGTGGCCCCGGCGGGCTCGCTGGCCGCCGGCGGCGCGCAGGTGGTCGAGGGCCGTGGCCTCTGGCTCCTGCCCGGCTTCATCGACGACCACGTGCACCTGCGCGAGCCCGGCCTCGAGCACAAGGAGGGCTTCGCCAGCGGCACGCGCGCGGCGGCGGCGGGCGGGATCACGACGCTGTTCGAGATCCAGAACAACCCGCCGCTGCTCACGAGCCGTGCGGCCGTGCAGGCCAAGCTCGACCTCGTGCGCGGGAAGTCGGCGGTCAGCGTGGGCCTGTACGCCAGCCTGGTCGACGAGGCGCTGCCCGAGGTGGCGGCCATGGCCGACCTGGTCGCGGGCTACAAGCTCTTCATGGGCCCGTCGACCGGTGGGCTCGACGTGCGCGGCGAGGAGCGGCTCGCGCGCCTGTTCTCCGCCGTCGCCCGCACGGGCCACTGGCTCATGGTGCACGCCGAGGACGGCGAGCTCGTGGAGCAGGGCCTCCTGAGCCACGGCCCGGCCGGCGCCGCGGCCTTCCACCTGGCGCGGCCCGCGGCGGCGGAGATCCGGGCGGTCGAGCAGGCGCTCGAGCTCGCGCGCCGCGAGGGCACGCGGCTGCACGTCTTCCACGTCTCGACCTCCGGCGCCACCGACCTCATCGCCGCGGCGCGCGCGCGCGGGCAGCCCGTCTCGGCCGGCACCTGCCCGCACTACCTGTATTTCACGCACGAGGACACCGCGCGCCTCGGCACGCTGCTCAAGGTCAACCCGTCCATCAAGGCGGCGGACGACCGCGAGCGGCTCCTCGCGGGCCTGCGCGACGGCACGCTGGATTGCCTGTCGTCCGACCACGCGCCGCACACGGCCGAGGAGAAGGCGCTCGACTTCCCGCGCGCGCCTTCGGGCATCCCGTCCCTGGACATCTTCATGCCCCTGTGCCTCACGCTCGCGCGCCGCGGGCTGCTCAGCGTGGAGCAGGTGATCGAGCGCGCCGCCCGCGCGCCGGCGCGCGTGCACGGCCTGCCCCGCAAGGGCGCCGTGACCACGGGCCACGATGCCGACCTCGTGCTGGTCGATCCGGCCGAGTCCCGCCGCGTGCGCGGCGCCGACCACTTCAGCCGCGCGCGGTGCACCCCCTACGAAGGCCTCGAGCTGTGGGGCTGGCCACGGATGACCGTCGTGCTCGGCCGAGTCGTCTTCCGGCGTTGAGGGCCCGGGTGAGGGGGGCGAGCAGGGCGCCGAGGGCCGCGGTCGGGGGTCGGGCTCTCGCACGGGCGCGGCGCTCGTGTGCGATGGACAGTGAGCTGTCCTGTTGACGGCGGGCAGCCTGAGTTCGGCGCCGCGCCCGTGAGTTCGCCCGACCCCCGACCGCGGCCCTCGGCGCCC